>SDBT01003497.1_pt1 | contig 27118 bp, 23 predicted proteins | sample 2277101 | NCBI WGS metagenome assembly SDBT01 (sample SAMN10404973, study PRJNA504765) | marine sediment metagenome | isolation source: marine sediment core GS10_PC15, 103 cmbsf | place: Arctic Ocean: Southern Knipovich Ridge | collected 2010 | reverse complement strand
CCCTCACGCTCCAGGGCCTCCAGAACGGCCCTGACGCCGTTTGTGGAACGGATGGCGAACCGCTCCCCGATCTCCCTGATGGATGGCGGCCGCCCCTTGGTGCGAATCATTCCCTTGATAAATTCGAAGATCTCTCGCTGCCTGGCAGTCAAATCCTTAGCCATAATTACCCTCCTCTATTTTCATTTTCAATCTCCAATCCACATGGCCCCTGCAGATCCGTATGGACCTGCATAGAAATATACTGTTCATTTGTTCAATCGTCAAGAAAAAATATATAGCTGAAAGAAAAATTTAATAAGTGTCAGCTTGACGCAACTTCTTGCAACGCTTCGACTTTCTTTTCCTTGGCATGCTCACCGGGTAGATATATAGAAAATCTCGTGCCTGCTTCGGGTGAAGATTCAAGATCGATTTTGCCGTCAAGACAATCCACCAGGCGAACCACAATCGGCAGCCCCAAACCGGTGCCGTCCTGTCGAGTAGAGAAAAACGGGTCGAATATCTTATCTCTGATTCCGGCAGGAATACCGGGGCCATCATCGCCTACAACCAGTTTGATCATCTGAACCCCCTCATCGGAACAATGGTCATGGGTGGAAATCCAGATTACGCCGCCTTTTTTCCCCATCGCCTGAGCGGAGTTCAAAATCAAATTCCAGAGAATCTGTTTGATCTGATCCTCATTACCTGCCACCAGGATATTCGGCCGATGTAGATTATGCATAATCTCAATGGAATCGCTGATCTCGCTATCGCCCGTGGCGAGCTCCATAACCTCTGGAATCACTACCCCGAGATCACACCTATCCGCAAACCGCCTGTTTACGCGGGCGAAATTGAGGAAATCTGTCAATATGGTGTTGAGTCTCGATGACTCTTTCAGAATCAACTGCATCAGACGAAGGTTATCGCCATCAGGGTTAAGCTCATCTTTTAAGACCTCCACTGAACCAGATATCGACGCCAGCGGGTTTCTAATCTCGTGGGCGATGCCAGCCGCCAGTTGGCCGACCGCCGCCAGCCGGTCGGACGCCCTGATCCGTTCCTCTAATTTCTTTGCTTCGGTCAGGTCCTTAAAAACAGCTATTATGCCTCTTAATTTCTCCTCGTCATCCTTGATAATAGAGAGCGAAAGTCCAAGCGGAATCGAGCCTACTTCCGGATGATCGATAATGATTTCGGAGCGATCCTCCACCCGTTTAAGGTCCAGGGCCATACCGAGTCGTCGTCGAAACTCTCCATAGCCCTTCCCGAACACATTCAAAATATGCCCACCACGCATAGCCCCGGGATCAAGTCCTAAGATTTCGCCGGCGGCCCTATTGAAATACACGATTCGCTTCTCCGCATCCACAGTCAAGAGGCCTGAACGCATCTGCTCCAGTATCTCGCCGGTCTCAAATCTCAATCTGCTCAGTTCCCGCGTGGTGACGAAGAGATTCTGCGCCAAATATCCGGATATGAAGGCGAAAAAATAAAACAGGCACAGATGCAGAAACACGGTATAGAACGCTTCATCCGATGAGATGCCCATCCCCGCCAACCTGGGAGGCTCGATTAAACCCTTGTAGATAAACGACAAATCGAAAAATACCGGAAGACAATACAAAAGCCCGGCGGAAGTCGCCACCAGCAACGAGCCAGGCAGGCGAAAATATAATGCGGCTACCACGATGCTTATGATAAAAAATAATATAAACGGTGAAAAACTGCCTCCTACATGGTTGACCAGTAGTCCCTCAATCAATAGCTCGAAAACCAGCTGGGCTATTACGATGCTTCTGAGGAATTCTTCGGAATAATTTCTGGCCGAAACGTTATAAACAAAATATACAATCCCCAGAACTCCGTAAATTGCAAGGAGGCTATAGCTGAATTCCGAAGGCTTCAGGAAGATTAAACCGGAACCGGAGAGCAATAGAGTAATCAACAATCGCAATGATAAAAACCGGAAACTTCTGTCGGCGGGGATCGATTGACTATATTTCATTGACTCAGCCATAATGAAGAAACCGCTCCCTTCTTATATGAAAAGAGCGGTCTCAGAGTAGTCCTCTTTTAACCGATTTGACCGATTATGTCGAACATCGGCAGGTACATAGCGATAAGTATGCCACCGATTATGGCTCCCATGAAAACAATTATGACAGGCTCGATAATCGAAGTCAGGGCGGCTACCGCAGCATCAACCTCTTCATCATAAAAATCAGCTATTTTGGAGAGCATCTCGTCAAGACCGCCTGTTTTTTCACCAACTGAGATCATCTGCGTCACCATAGGGGGAAAGACCCCGACCTCTTTCAAAGGCTTTGTGATGGTTTCACCCTCGGCGATCGAAATCATCGATTTCTTGATAGCATTATGAAGGACCATGTTGCCCGCTGTCTTAGCTGTTATATTGAGGGCATCCAGGATAGATACACCTGACGAAAGAAGAGTTGAAAGAGTTCGAGTGAATCTGGAAATAGCGCTTTTTCTGACCAGATTGCCCAGAAGCGGCATCTTCAGCTTGAAACCATCGAAAAGAAGTCTTCCTTTGGGATTTTTCAAAAACAGCTTGAAAGCGATTATGGCGACCACCAGAAGAAATATGATGAGCAACGTGTTTTCTTTCAGAAAATTAGAGAGGTCCAGAATAAACTTAGTTGGCGCCGGCAATTCGGCTCCCAGACCTGAAAACATCTTGGCGAAAATCGGAACAATGAATCTCAACATGGCAAAGGTTACACCGCCGGCTACTACCATCACCACGATCGGATAAACCAGCGCTCCTTTGACCTTTCTGACCAGCCTGTCGGATTTCTCCCTGTATTGTGCCAGCCTGATCAGGATAGTGTCGAGAGCACCGCCGATCTCGCCAGCCTCCACCATATTAACATAGAGATCATCAAAGACCTTCTTTTGTCTGCCCAGAGCCTCGGATAGCGTCGCGCCTGATTGCACGGCTTCCTTGACATCCACTATTACTTTCCGAAACTCCGCCGATTCCATCTGCGCGCCGAGGATCTCCAGACACTGTACCATAGGCAGACCGGCCGATATCATGGTGGCGAACTGCCTGGTGAACCTCGATAGATCCAACTTCTTTATGCCGGAACCGAACCTGATCTGAATCTGCGCTGGCTTTTTGGAAACACCGGTTACCAGGATTTTATTGGCTCTCAGAAGCCTTTCAAGCTCTGCCCTGTTTTTCGCTTTCAGTTCACCCTGGACCTGCTTCCCTCCGAGTGTCTTGCCTTTGTATTCAAATAAGGGCATGGGCTACCTCTCAATCTGATGCGCAAAGCCCTTAGTAGTTCCGCTCTGCGTACTCTGCCTCTGAATCATTTCGTCCAGTTCCTGGACATTGGATGACCGGCTGACGGCATCGTTGTAGCTGATTTTCTTCCTCTTATAAAGATCATGTAGAGACTGATTCATACTCCTCATGCCAAACTTCTGGCCAGCCTGTATCAATGAATATATCTGATGGATTTTATCGTCGCGAATTACCGCCCTCAGCGCCGGCGTCGCTATCAGTATCTCCACCGCCAGCGCCCTGCCGCCACCTATCTGCGGAACCAATTGCTGACTTATTATTCCCTGTAAAACAAATGAAAGCTGGACCCTTACCTGCTCCTGCTGATTGGTCGGAAAAACATCCACTATGCGGTTGATGGCCTCAGCGGCCGAGTTGGTGTGCAGGGTTGCAAACGCCAGGTGGCCGGTTTCAGAAATTGTCAACGCCGCCTCCATCGTTTCCAGATCTCGCATCTCCCCGATCAAAACGACATCCGGATCCTGCCGCAAAGCATATTTCAGCGACGAAGCAAAACTCTTAGTATCCGAATAAACTTCCCTCTGATTTACAAGGCAATTCTTATGCTTATGAAGATACTCAATGGGATCTTCAATCGTTATGATATGCAGGTTTCTTTCGCTGTTGATCTTGTCTATAAGAGCCGCCAGCGTTGTCGACTTTCCGGACCCGGTCGGTCCCGTGACGAGCACCAGCCCGCGGGGAAGGTCTGCCAGTTTCGGCACAATATCGGGCAATCCCAGCTCGCCGAAGGTTTTAACCATATGAGGAATCTGGCGTAATGCCATGGCCACGTTGCCTCGTTGCATGAAAACATTGCAGCGAAATCGTGAAAGTTGCTCCACACCGAAAGAGAGATCCAATTCGGAATTCTCCTCGAATTTTTGACGTTGTCTCTCATTCATTACGGAATAAGCCAGTTTCTTGCTTTGCTCAGGAGTCAGAATATCATAATCGGTTTTTACGAGTTTGCCATCTATCCGTATAATAGGCGGAGATCCCACCGTAATATGCAAATCGGAACTGTTTCTCTTTACCATTAATTCGAGAAGCTCACGAAGTGTAACCATAAATATATCTCCCTCAATTAGTTTATCGACAACTATTGCCTGGACTATAATATCAGACAGTGGTCTCGGCCACGATCTCCTCAATCGTGGTAATACCGTTTCTCAGCTTGTCAAGACCCGCCGATCTTAAAGGCATCATTCCGTCTTTAATCGCCTGTTCCCTGATCTCAGCTGTTGACGCTGCCTGGACTATCTTTTTTTCTATCATGGGAGTGACGAGCATTACCTCGAAGAGCCCCGTCCGGCCCGAATAACCAGTATTGTTGCAATGCCCGCATCCTTTCCCCCGGAATATCTTCAATCCGGCTGCTTCTTCCTTCGTCAGATGGAGCATTTCGAGCATCTGCGGCGTAATCTCCATCTCGTGCTTGCATAAAGTGCATATCTTTCTAACCATCCTTTGGGCCATGATCAGTTTCGTAGAGGCGGCCACAAGAAAGCTTGGAACGCCCATATCCACTAGCCTGCTAATGGTGGATGGTGCATCATTGGTGTGCAACGTCGAGAAGACCAGATGCCCGGTTAGAGCGGCCTTGATCGCAATATCGGCCGTCTCACCATCGCGAATCTCACCGACCATAATTATATCCGGGTCTTGCCTTAAAAATGATCTGAGGGCGGTTGCAAAAGTCAGACCGATACCAGACTTGATCTGCACCTGATTTATGCCTTCGAAATTAAACTCCACCGGATCCTCTGCCGTCATAATATTGACGTCACTCGAATTCAACGCTTTCAGAGCGGAATATAGAGTAGTGGTTTTGCCGGAACCGGTCGGTCCGGTCACCAGAATCATTCCATATGGAAGATGAATAACCTCATCGAAATGTTTCAGCGCCAGTTCCGGGAATCCCAGCTTTGTCATATCGACCATTAGAGATTTGGGATCGAGGATCCTCATGACAACTTTTTCACCGAAAATCGTGGGCAGCACTGAGACTCTCAAATCGACGGTCCTTCCGCCCAATTTAACCTTGATTCTGCCGTCCTGCGGAAGGCGGCGCTCGGAAATATCAAGATCGGCCATGATCTTCATTCGTGAGACTATGGCTGAACGATATTTAAAGGGAATCGGCGCCGTTTCCTGAAGATTGCCGTCAATACGATATCTAATTCTTATACGTCTCTCATAACATTCGAAGTGAATATCGGAGGCGTTCTTGCGAATGGCATCACCTATCAACCCGTCCACAAGCTTGACCAGCGGTTTATCCTGGACCTGCGACTGCAGATCCTGTTCCGACAGATCATCTTCGGCCTCCTCGACAACCTCCAGCTCAGAATTCATATCCTTAATTATATCATCCAGTGCGCCGCCTTCGTCATAATATATCTCAATGGCTTTGGAGATCGTATTCTCTGGTGAGATTACAGGCTGAATATTGCAGCCCGTTATAAATTTTACAGCATCCAATACATATATATTATTGGGATCGGAGATGGCCACTATGAGGGTCTTGTAAAGTTTTGAGACGGCAATAACATTGAACTTGCTCGCAATATCATGTGGAATCAGCTTGACAATTTCAGGGTTCAATTCGATATCGGTTAACCGCATGGCACCGATATTGAGCTGCTTTCCTATAAACTCCGATATTACGTTTTCGTCGGTCACAGCACCGATCTTGACGAGAATTTCACCAAGTTTACCGGCGCTGTTTTCCTGCACTTCCAGCGCTTTATGTAGCTGATCCTCGGTAATCTTGCCAGCTTTAACGAGCATCTTGCCGAGTTCTAGAGCCATCCTGATACTCCAATAATTAAGCTGAGATGAAAAACCTTAAGGCTGAGCCTCACTCCTTGAAAATGTCGTCCAGCTTGGCATCGGCGGATTCAGCAAATTCCTCCCCCAATTCCACTTTGCCTGTTGCACCCTCCGGGCTGCTCTCGAGAATATCCTTCAGGGTTTCTCCAACCTCTTTTGCGTAAAGCCTGATCATGCCTATGGTCGTGCGATCATCAAAAATTACCACCAGTATGCTCCGCTCGCCGATTAATGAAATATGAATATGATCCCGCTTACCCTGATGAAACAAAACCGAAAACTCGGGTTCACCCACCAGTCTTGCGATCTCTTTGGTCGATGCAAAGCTCCCGGCCAATAATGCGGCGAGCGCGGTGGTGTCGAGAGTATGGGTGAAACCCTGGCGAGTTATCAGGTGCCCATCCTTATCGACCAAGAGAGCGCATTTGCCCTCGGATTCCTTGATGATCCGGATCAGGGCCTTATCGATCTGCTTTATCTGGTCCTCATAGAGGACCTGCTGCTCCTGAGACAATGGTGACCTCCTTGTATCTCAATAAGATTATTTCTTTCGTCTCCTGAACATACCGAAGAGGCCGAACTTACTTCTCTTGCCTTTCACTTTTCTGCTCTCGGCCATTTGCGGCTTGCCCAGCGGCAATGGGTTCTTTAGACTCAGATCGGAAATCTGAGTCGCCTCCTCATCGAAACCCTCGTTACCTGATAAACTACCGTAAGATGGCTTGTACAGGGAATTGTCCTCCGCTTCACGATCATCAACAGCGTCGGGATGTTTTTGCCCGGTTTCCTCTTCCTCTGTTGCCTCATTATTCTCTTCCTTCAGCACAGTTTGTTCGATCGAAGAATCGGCATTCCTTTCAACAGGCTCCTCAACGGGTTTCGCCTCCCGCTCAGGGCTATCGGAAACCACCACGTTTGTAACCGTATTCGATTCGGCCACAATCCCCGGTGCGCTGGATCGGGACTCAGGGGGCTTCTCGGGCAATTGTTCCACTTTCTCTGCCGATGGTTGTGATAACGATGCCGAGGCGGCAACGCCCACGGGCTTGGGCTTCGTAATTTTCGGCGCCGCTCCCGAGCCTTTCCGCACCTCGTCGAGAACCATCTTGCTTATCGCTTTAAGAGTCTTAAAAACTCCTTCTCCCGTCACGGCAACCGCCTCAAAATATTGCAGCCCTCCCGGATTTAATTCCCTTTCAAGCTTGTCTATATCCGCGATATTGGGAAGATCGCGCTTGTTATACTGGATCACCATCGACAACTCGTCCATGTCATAACCGTACTCGTCAAGATTAACTTTCAGATTCTGGAGAGATTCTATGTTTTCTTCCATCTTATCCAGTTGGCTGTCCGCCACAAACACAAGACCATCCACCCCCCGCAACACCAACTTGCGGGTAGCGTTGTAGTAAACCTGGCCAGGGACGGTATATAGCTGAAACTTGGTGGCAAATCCCCGAATAGTCCCTACGTTAACGGGCAGAAAATCGAAATACAACGTTCTGTCGGCATCGGTGGCAAGACTTATCAGCTCCCCCCTGGTTTCGGACGGCACTTTCTTATAGACATGCTGCAAATTCGTTGTCTTTCCCGAAAGTCCAGGGCCGTAATAAACGATCTTTGAAATTATCTCTTTAAATGCGTAATTTATCGATGCCATAAGGCCTCAGTCCCTTCTATTGCGCTTTTATCCTGGAGATTGCGTTCTTAATCTCCAGCCTTACCATGCCAATGTTTACCGCAGGATCTGTTACCACAGCTAATATTCCCACACCGGCATCATTGAGGAATATCTTTCCCTGGTCAGCTTCGATCGTTATGTGGTCGGGTTTCTGCTGATTCAGCCTCTCTAAAGCTTTCGATACGTTGGCAACAATTGAAGCCGCCAGGGCACCGACGGTTTCATCCTCGAGCCGGGAATCCAGATCGGCGGCGATGATTATGCCATCGGTACCCACCAACATGGATCCTCTGACCCCGGAGGTTTTGTTTAATTCGCCAAGAACATTATACATGAGTAGCCTCCACGCTCTTTACCGATTTTCGCTCAACCGACTCTAAAGACAGAAGGGCCGGGTATTTTTCTTTCATATGCGACGAGATCATATCTAACGATCTGGCAATGCGGACGTTTATGAGATCGTCCGCCTTTCGGTCCGCCAGAACAATCAGGTAAAAGATCGACGTCCGTGCGACCGTGATCCAGTCCTTACCGGTTTTTACCGATAGGAATTCACATCCAGGATCTATTAGCTTCGCCAGGTTTCTGTCTACAATTTCAGCCAGGTTCAAGCCAATGGCTCCGTAAAGCTCGGCATCGACACCATCCCGCGGGCTGGTTGCAACCACCAGACCTTCACGGTCGATTATGACAGCCCCTTTGACGCCAGAGTATTCAGTGAGATAATCAACTGAAACCTGGAACTTGTTTATCTGGTTTGTTGCTTTCAACCTGAATGCTCCTGTTCTGTAACTTCTCCGAATTGATTCATCCTCTGCAATAATTCTTCAAGTTTCAATTTTAACGAACCTATGCTGACATCATCACGGGCATAAATGACAAGCAAGAAACTTTCCTTGTTGAATATCCAGAGTTTCGACGATTGCGTCTCGATGAGAATCTCCCGGGTCTCTCCCAGATCCACCCTGGTGCCGCCTGCCCTGGCTATGTCATAAATACTCTTTGACAGAGCCGCCACTTCTTCCCTTGAATACGAACCGTCGAAGCGACCCTCAAGAGCCAATCCCTGGTGGTTGACGGCTACTACACCGAGGACCCTGGGCAGAACCTTAAGAATACTGATCACCTCAGATAAGGTGAGTTCCTTCTTCTTGCTTCCTCCAACACGGAAATCGGGCATGGTGATATCGGAGAATGTACGGGATGGTCTTTCTTCTTTGAGCAACGTCATAAGATTTTTGATGCTTTCATCCTCCGGGTCGGAAGAATAGAGCTTTTCAAGTATCGCCCTGGCCTCGTTTTTCTTCCCCTTACGAATCAGAACCTCTGATTCCAGGATATCTATTGCGCGAGTCCTCCCCGAGGATACGACCGCCTTCTTGAGTTCCTGCCACGCGGAATCAAAGTTCTCGTGGGCCATAAATACCTTGGCCATAACGATCCTGGCCAGAGAGTAATTGGGATGAATCTTCAAACCCCGCAGGCAAACATCCTGGGCCTTTTGAAGGTCTCCATTTTTTCGATATGCATCTGCCAGCGCCGCGAAAATCTGGCTGTTTTCGTCAGTGGCCAGGATTCTTTCGCATTTTGTGATGCGATCTTCTAATTCAACAGATTCAAACATAATTCCACCCGTAGTTAAATTCTGCCTTATAGATTATCGACAAACGCTGATGGATATTTAGAGTTATGTCAAGAGGATCTTACCGCAATGCTCTTCTATAGAAATAAAGCCCGATAAACAGGAAAAATATAGACCCGCAACTCGTTATAAGCGTAGCCGGCCGTAAATCGTATTCATGAACCATGATTTTGAAAAGATCGAGCAGTTGGATAGCGCCGCCTGTCGCAGCAAATGCAAATCCTATAATGAAAAAAACCCAGGGGGTTCCGAGGCTGCCGCCTCTAAGGGAAACAAATATGCTGAGGGCCAGAACCAGACAACCCATAGAGACAATAAAAAATATCGATTCCTGCATAAGGTTATAGGAATGAGTCGATATGGCTCCCGCCAGGCGATAATTAGACAGGACAAAACCAATTGTAAAATAAATAGCTAAACGATTCATTTTTCATTTATCCCGCAACGCTCGAGAAAACTCTTCCTCCAGACCATATCTGAGCGACAGCTGCCTATTCCTATTTATCGTATTCTGGATATTAATCTTTATTTCTGAAAGCAATCGTCTGTAAACCTTATTTCCCAGGTTCTTCCTGACCACGTTGAGAAAATCGTTCAATAGCGCGTTAAAATTTGATACGATCTTCCAGATCCTCGCTTCCTGGGGCAGCTTTTTGTAAAGCTCAACAAACAAATCAAAGTCGATTCGCCCGCCGTTGCCGGAGAAACCCTTGCTCAGCAGAGGGTAGAAAGCTTTGTTCTCCTCAAATGTATTGGCTATGATTCTATCGCCCTTGTCTCCCAGTTTTTGTCGAAGGCTCTCGAAAATATATCCAAGATTGCTTAGATATATCTGTGCAAGAACCTCGGCCAGTGTCTTCTGGTCATTCTCCGGATCCTGCTCCTTGACCGCTTCTTTGGCCGGTTTGACCAGGTTCATCCGAAACAGATTGGCCAATGCCTTGGACGCGAGAAAACGATGGAGATAGCATTCGTCAATAACTTTGGATATCTCTTTGCCGGAACCAACGACCGCCATTACGATAATCTCATTTTTGGTCAGCTTGAGCTCCTCAGAATTGATAGCGGGGTCACGCACAAGTTCCACGGTAGTGTTATCTGCCGGCAGGATCTTCTTTAGCTCTTCCCATTCGTCTATCCGCCTGGTGCCCTCCATTATCAAGTTCATGGGATTGAGTTCCGTCTGGATCGACTCCGGCGGAGGCTCCTGATTCTCTTCGAATTTGAATTCACCGTCCTTCCACGCGAACAGTCCGTAGACTATCTCCTCAATCTGCATCTTCAGACATTCGAATATTTCCTCTCGCGTAAAAAGGTTCTTCTCCACCAGTAACGCGCCTATCTTCTTGCCTTCTTTCTGGCTTACAAGAACCTTATTCAGTTCCTCCTTAGATATCCTGCCTTTTTTCAACAAGAGATTGCCAAATAGATCCTGCTCGTCATTGGATGCTGCATATATTAATGACCCATTCCGGAAGTATATCTGACGTTGCGACTTATCTTTGCCGACGTTTAAAGCCCCGGATTTTTTTGAAGAGAAGATCAATTGAAATATGTCGGGTAATGAAACAGTCTGGAGATTGCCGGTGAAACTCAATTTTATTCCCTCTCGTTGACGACTTTTCTCATCGTACTGACCTTCAGCTCAGAACCAAATTCAGCTATCTCGAATCCGCCGCAAATCGACGTCGAATAGAGCCTATTCTCCGAATGGGTCAGCTCCGTTCGGCTCCGAGGCATGGCAATCGATAAGCGATCCGGTGAGAAAACGATCATTTCGGGGTCCAGCCGGCCTATCAGTTTCCGGCATAGATCTTGTGAATACGCACTCCATGGCATCTCCAGAAGTCTCACCTTTTCCTCGGCTTGGAATTCTGCAAAAATTCGTGGATCCGACCACGCCGCAAATATCAAAATGCCATCCCCTGCATTAATCTGCAGAGCCGGAAGAGTTTTGTCCTCTTCTCCTCTATTATCGGGTTCACCCCATACAACCTTAATGTTCTCGGGAAAACCCTCGCTTGCGATATTATCTTCCTTTTTATTCGCGGCTTCCGGCTGGCGATTTAACAGATAAACAACACTGTCGGCAGCGATCAGCCTCGCCGAAAACGCCTCTTTTAGCTCCACCACATCCGGAGAATCCGCGGTAGCCGAAAAAAGGTAATCAAGCCGCCCATCGTAGAAATTCAGGATATGAGGAATCAACACTCTATTGGGATTATCCTCGGCTCGATAGCAATCGTAGCTGGCCACGGTCGTGCCTTTTACATCAGAAAATATCCAGGCACGGTTCCGGCCAATCTCGATGAATTCCACTCTCCACGAGGGTCTGCTCTCGACAAGACCCGACCAGACAACTATGCTGAACATTGCCAGGCCGATTGTAATCCCCGTCCTGCTTAGCCGACGTCGGATAATTGTCTCATATACCACATATAACAACACCCAATAAAAGGCGATCTGCAGCCATCCCGGGGATGAAACCGCTTGATTGGCATGTGGAAGCGATGAAAAGAACTTCAATAAATACGTAACAATATGGAGCATCAACTCCAAGGGCGCTGCTGCAAGATTGGACACCCAGCCGCCCAAAGGAGTCAAAAAATAGAATATGACCCCGGCCGCAGTAGATAAACTCGCCAGAATACCGATCGGGATATTGGCAACCGTGCCCACCAGCGGCATGTTATTGAAATAACGCGCCAGAAGCGGCATAACCGCCAATTGAGCGGCCACGGTGCTGAGCGAGAGCGCCAGAATCCACGATAGCCATCGAAGTCTCATGCGGTTTAGAAAGGATAGCCAACTCAATATATGCGGTAAGGCATATACTATGGCGAATGTTGCGGCGAAGGATAGCTGCAGGCCGACATCGAAAATCTGCATAGGTCTCCAGAGCAACATTATTAAACCGGCGAAACCCAATACATTGATATAATCCGGCTTCCTGATCCAGCCGTAAGCCACAAGCCCCACAGAGGCTATTATGGACGCCCTGACCACCGATGGCTCCAGGCGAGTCAATAATGCAAAGAAAAGGATAACCGCCAGGAGGATTATAATTTTTATTGATCGTGGGAGACCGAGTAAAGCGAGAGGATATGCGAAAATTATTATCACCATAGCGACATTCGAACCGGATACAGCCATCAGATGAAGTGTGCCGGTGTTCCTGAAAAGCGTTTGATATTCTTCAGGGATATCCCGCCTTTCCCCCAGAATGAAACCGGATAGAATGGCCGCCGAAACCGGTGATAAATGCTCCTTTGTCTTTGATATAAGATAACCCCTTAATGGTGTTACAACTGTCGATAGGAAAGACTGTCCTCTTTCTATTATTGTAACATTATGGGGGCCGCTGACAGACATGGCGGCGAATATGCCTTTGGCCCGGAGGTAGGCACCGTAATCGAATCCCCCTGGATTTCTCGGTCCTTTGGGCTCATACAGGTAGCCGATTATGGTTACGATATCAGCGTGATTATAACGACTGCCACCGTTATTCACCTTCGCTCGAACCCTGCCCATAGACGGAATCCAGTACTGCCCCATTGAAACGGAATCGGTCTCTACAACTATATACGTTCTATCAGTCCTGATATCCGGCTCTTCGACTATGTGACCCGCCAACCCTACCTTTCCACCCAATCCAGCAAGGTTCTTGACATGGTTGGGAGGAAACGATCCGGTGGATAGATTCGTATTAAACCAACCCAGGAAGACCAGAAGCAAAGCGGCAGACCAGCCTATCCATTTCCCGGCATCCTTCAAATAGATATAAATGACGGCTATTAACGATGCTACCGTTAGAGCCAGGGGAATCAGATAATGCACCTGGAGCTTGAGTGATATGAAAATACCGGCCAGATAGAACAGGAGAGCAACCAGCGCCGGACGTCTGGAAAAGATTGATCGGTTCTCTTTGTTCACGATGTCGATTTCCAGCGCCGGTGGGGCCAGAAGTAATGATCGGGATATTCCCTGACGTATTTCTCCAGCAGGCTAGTGTATGCCTGCGTTAACTGTTTGATATCTTCGTCTTTGTTCCCTGTAGGAGTAAGATCGAAGGGTGGTTCTATCACGATTCTATGTTTAAAACCCTCCCTGATAATAAAACTACAGGCCAATGGCGCACCCGTCTTCAAGGCAAATGCCGCCGGCCCTTTGGGCGTTGATGCCGGTCTACCCAGAAATTCAACTATAACGCCATCGGAACCAGCATCCTGATCCGAGAGCACGCAGACCATGCGGCCATTGCGTAACGCCTTGATCACCCCCCGGGCAGCGACTCCCATCTCGATCAGGCCGGCTCCGAACAACCGGCGATGATCATTCATTAACCTGTTAACATGAATATTATGCTGCTCTCCCACAAGATAATCAACAGGCAAGCCGCTTGCAGCCACAAAAGCTCCCATGAGTTCCCAGCTTCCGAAATGGCCGGTTACCAGCACGCCCCCCCGGCCTCCCTCGCTGATCTTCTGATAATTTTCCAGCCCCTGTATGGTCAATAATCTCTGAAGATTCTTCTTAAGTGTCGGCAACAGGCCGAATTCAATCATCCCCTTAGCTATATTCCTGTACGATCTGGCGCCAATTTTCACACAATCATCATGACTGAATTGGTCTTTAAACGATTCTTTCAGATTATCCAGAGTGACCTTCCGCCTGATTCTAAGAATCGTAAAGCTCAGAAAACCAACCACATCGCCGACCAGAAGCGCCAGCCTGTATGGAATGAGATTTAAAACGAAAATCAGCGCCAGAACGGCGATATATTCAAGCCTATACTTGATCTTCTTCATCGTAATAGCCGTCGAAATATTGATTATAGCTGTCGTCCGGCGGATTGAGCCGCTCCTCAATCTTCCAGCGTCTTTTTGTTTTCGCGTTTTGCCTTCTTTTCAAAAGAAACAGTAGAACAATAAACAAAGGTAAGGCCAGCCAGAATAACTTCCAATCAAAGATAAACAACAAAAGATGATATTGCATGGATGTCCTTTCAAACCAATCATTAATCCATATGCTGTAATCAGCACCCACTACGACACGAAAGCTATGGGGAAAATCGTTGGTGTCTCTATAGATGGCAAGAAGATCTGCAATTCGATAGGGATCTTCTCTCAGAAGACTCGATACTGCCAGATACGATTCAGTGTAAGCCAGATTCGCCTTGGCCCCATTGAATACTGACATTCCCTCCATACGATGGAGGGGGACAAGGTTTTTCGTCCAGGCCGCTCTGGCTACGAGTATATCCTGGCCTATATTCCATTCGCCGGAAACTCGCATGGCCAGCCCTTCATGAATCCATCGCGGCAGCCAGCGCCTCCCCGCGGCGCGGTGGAGCATGATATGCGTCAGTTCATGCCCGATCAACTCCCTGAAAGACTTCCCCGTCTTCATATATTTGGGCGATTTGATAATTATTTTGTTATGCTCCAATATGGCTACACCCGCACCCCAGTCGGGGATCGACAGCCCCGTGGCCCTCGAGAATTCATCCTCGCTGGCAGCCAGGTAGGCGGTGACCGTTATATCGAGCGGTTCTCCCAACAGATCGGCGAGAATATTCTGGAAGTATACTAAGTAGTAAAAAGCAGAATCAGCATAGATATCATCAGCAGGGAAAACCTCAAATTGCCCCGCTGCAACTGGCTGTGAACATAAATCACCTGATGGTGCTAACAGGCCAACCATAAGATAAAAGCCCAGAATGTATTTCCGGGCTTTATAGGCGAAAATCGACATTGCTCTTAATTTAATTCGCAGCTTTCACCGAAGCCCAGGACAATCCCTTCCACTCCCAGAGGTTTGATACCGTCAACGAAATCCCCGGGGTTACAGGCTATGAGGTCGAACGTATTATAGTGCATAGGAATCGCCTTTTTCGGCTTTAGGAATTCCACAGCTTTAATGGCGTCCGGAATATCCATAGTAAAATTGCCCCCGATCGGCAGCAGCGCCAGGTCGATCCTGTCAAGCTCGCCGATCAGCTTCATATCCAGAAACAGACCCGTATCTCCGGAATGATATATCACCTTGCCATCGGTGCGGATAATGAATCCTGCAGGATTTCCGCCGTACTCGAGTTTATCCCCCAGGGTGGAACCATGATGAGCAATCGTTAATTTCACGGAGCCAAAAGGAAACTCATTGCCACCGCCAATATGCAGAGGATGAGTCTTCTTAACCCCCTGTGAATCGCAGTGTGTGCAGATCTCGAAATTTGAGATCACCGTAGCCCCCGACTCTTTGGCCAGCTTGATGGCATCCCCCAGATGATCGGCGTGCCCGTGGCTTACGAGAATAAAATCGGCCTTTTTATGATCCTCCGTTGCTTTGGCGACCGGGTTTCCCGCGATGAAGGGATCAATCAAAATCTTGTGAGAACCGCTCTCAAGAAAAAAGCACGAATGTCCTATAAATGTAACTTTCACCATAAGATATCCTCCCGTCTTCTATATAAATCTATTCCGCTTATGTCTTTATGTCAACTCAATTATTCAGATCGCAGACTATCAGTCGAGGATTCTGTCTATAGCTCCGCCGCCTATCACAAGATCATCATAGTAAAATACTGCCGATTGCCCTGGCGTAATAGCTTCTTGCGGCTCGTCGAAAATCACCTCTCCGCTGCCATCTTTCAGCTTCAAGGTGGCGGCAGCGGCCCGGCCACTGTATCTGATTTTCACATCAACTTTGCCTGGTATATTTTCATCGGGTATCAAGAGATTCACTTCCCCAATGGTAAAATGCCGTGCAAACAAGCGCTCCCTGATCCCAACCGTAATGCTTTCTTCATCCGGGTCGATCCCCGTTACATACAATGGTGCCTGATAGGATATGCCCAACCCCCGCCTCTGGCCAATTGTATAATTTGCATAACCCTTATGCTTTCCAACGACTTCACCTTCGCCATCGTATATAGGGCCGGGCCTTAACGACCGATGGTTATTCCCGAACCTCTGGCGGAGTATATGGGAATAGTCGCCTGCAGGGACGAAACATATTTCCTGGCTGTCGGGGCGATCGGCATTGCGGAAATTATGGCGTTCTGCAATCTCTCTAGTCTCACGTTTGGTAAGTTTGCCGAGAGGGAGTAAAGTGCGCGCCAGGGTATCACGCGGTATTCCCCATAAGGCATAGGATTGATCCTTGGATCTGTCTAATCCCTTTAGCAGGCGAGGAATCTCACTTGAGCGATCAATGCGGGCGTAATGTCCTGTCGCAATGAACTGGCATCCGAGTTTATCGGCACTCTTAAGCATCTCCCCCCATTTGATATGTGTATTGCAGTTGATACAGGGATTCGGTGTTCGACCCTCGCTATAAGACTCTATGAAATTTTCTATAACGTTCTTCCTGAACGAATCCCTTAGATCCAGAACATAATGGGCGATCCCGAGCCGAGAGCAGACGCTTCGAGCGTCATCGATCAGATCGATAGAGCAGCAGCCTCCATCGGGAGGATCGAAATCTAGTTCGGCATAATCATATAGTTTCAGGGTAACCCCGATAACGTCATACCCCTGTTCGACCAGCAAAGCTGCCGCAACGGAGCTGTCAACGCCCCCGGATAATCCTACCAGAACTTTTTTCTTCTCCATTACAAAAAAGGCCCCGGAGCTCCGGGGCTCCTCTAAGGCATCTCTCGCATCTTAAGTTTTCGATTGAGCATAAAGGGGTGAAATGTCTCTAAGGCGTTTAACCTCACCGGCAAGTATGTTTACGGCGTATTCAACATCATCCTCTTTATTGCTTCTCCCGAACGAAAATCGAACCGAACCCTGCCCTATCTCGGGTGGGACCCCCATGGCCTTCAGAACATGCGAAGGTTCCGTCGCGCCGGATGTGCATGCAGAACCGGAGGATACCATTATACCCTTAAGATCGAGACTGAGTATCATAGCTTCGCCCTCAACCGCCCGGAATGAGATATTCAGCGTATTGGGTACACGTTTTTGAAAACTGCCGTTGAGCTTGATATCTGGGATTCTCTCTTTCACCAATTCGTAAAATCGGGTGGTCATGGAGACCATCTTTTTGGTTTCAACATCCATATCCCGAACTGCAATCTCTAAAGCTTTGCCCAGGCCGATTGCTCCGGCAACATTTTCTGTTCCGGCACGACGTCCCCTCTCGTGCCCGCCGCCTTCGTTCCATGGCTGAATTTTCGTCCCCGATTTTATATATATTAAGCCTACCCCTTTAGGGCCGTATAATTTATGGGCGGAGATAGAAAGCAGATCACAGCCATGGTCGTTTATTTTATACGGAATTTTCCCTGTCGCTTGAACTGCATCGGTATGAAAATATATGCCCGCATCTTTTACAACCGAGGTCAGCGTTTTCAGGTCCTGGATCACCCCGGTTTCGTTGTTGGCATGCATAATTGTCACTAATATCGTGTCCGGGCGAATTGCCTTTTTCAATTCATCGGGATCGACGAACCCCTCGGAATCGACCGGTAAATAGGTTACATCAAATCCCTCCTTCTCCAGGAACCTGCATGATACATCTACTGCATGATGCTCGATTGAGGAGGTAATTATATGTTTCCCCTTAGCTCGATTGGCAAACGCTATCCCCTTGATAGCAAAATTGTCGGACTCCGTACCTCCGGAGGTGAAATAGAGTTCCGATGATCTGCATCCGAGAAGATCTGCTATAGACTGCCTGACATCCTCCAGAGCCGCCTTGGCCTCACGTCCGCTTTGATGAATGGAACTGGCATTCCCGAATACATCAATGAAATATGGCCTCATCGTCTCAAAGACTTCAGGATGAACCGGAGTCGTGGCGTTGTGATCAAGGTAGACAGTTCTCATCTGAAATTTCCTTTTTTACTCTGAGAACAATATAGGTATGGCAGGAGAGCATGTCAATATCAACCGAAGGCCGCTAACTTCTTCTGGCGGCTTCTGTTACGAAAGCGTTGAAAAGCTTTTTGCCGGACATTCTTCGATAAATACTCTCCGGATGCCATTGGACGCTCAAAACAAGATTATGGCCCGGATACTCGATCCCCTCGATTATACCGTCAGGCGCAAGGGCATTCGCCCGCAGCCCCTCACCAAGTTTGTCTATCGCCTGATGATGGCTGGAATTGATCTGGATAGCCGTCCGGCCAATTATGTCATGCAATCTGCTTCCCTTCTCGATTTTCACCCTGTGGAAAACTTTTCCCGTTTGATGCGGATCGGTGTGGGCGATCTTTCTCGAGGGGATACATGAGAGGTCTTGATGAAGAGTCCCTCCGAATGCTACGTTCAAGACCTGATGACCCCGGCAAATACCGAGAATCGGTATATTTACTCTCAACGCTATTCTTATGGCCTCCAACTCAAATCGATCGCGCGCTTCGGTTGTCCGGGAAAGTTTTTTGTGCGGCCTCTGATCGAAATGTCTGGGGTGCAGATCCGGCCCGCCGGTGACCAGAAGCCCGTCTATCAAATCCAGAAAAGATTTGATTGCATGACGTTGTTCGACATTGGCTAAAAGGATCGGAATACCGCCCGATTTTAGAATGGCCTGATAGTACTGCCGCTTGATATAATCGAATCCCCTCCGCATCGGCCAGCGCTTGACATTGTTGTCTTCCGCCTCCGAGAGTGTGATACCGATCTTCGGTTTCTTAGAACGCATATAATATTGAAAGGTGGATTTTCCCTGCCTCCAGATCGAAATCCTTCTTAAAAGGTACACCGTAATCAAATCTGATCGGGCCGATGGGGGTAAAGAATTGTATTCCCAGGCCGGAAGTAAAGGATACCGAAAGCGGGGTAATGTCATCAAAATCGAAGTATGTATTGCCGGCATCGACGAAAACGGTGCCCCCGAACCTCCAGAACAGAGGACGGCGAATCTCTATATTGCCCATGAAAAGATATCGGCCGCCTTTGGGTTTTCCTAGTTTGTCACCCGGATCATCGGCCAGGGTGAAAATCGGCCCCAGGCTGTCTTCCGCCCAACCCCTTATGGTTGTCCCGCCGCCGATAAGGAATCTATCGTCCACGCTCGACTTGTCGTTCTTTCCCAAATCGTCGAGCCAGCCAACAGATATCCGTGAAGCCACAATATTTTGCCCGACAAATATTTGATATCGGCTCCATGAAAACTCAGCCTTGCGGTAGCCAAAATCCCCACCCAGAATACCCCCCACGTATTCGATGCCGATATAGGAATATGAGCCATGCTGGGGAATGAAGAGGTTGTCCCTGGTATCTCTCTCACCATAGATCTGGATCTTTCTTCTGATCTGACTATCACCCTCTGCTCTGTAGGCCTCCTGCTGATCCTCTGGTATATCCTTGAAGTCTATATATTCCGCAGCCCCGGTCAGGCGAGCGGTAGTGAAACGATCCAATTCGTAAGCAAAGCGCACCTCTGCCCCCGCCTGGTCGTACCATTTATCAAGTGTTGGATTGAAGGTGTGAGGTTCATAAATCAGCCTTACCGACATAGGTATACGGCGGTTATAAAACCAAGGCTCAACATAATTTAGTTCAAGCGATGACCTGACGTGTTTAAACCTGAGCTTTTTTTTACTGATATCCGACCAGGTGAATTTCGTCATAGCGCCCTGCCGATCGAGGATCTGGAAACGGGGTTCGAAACCTAAATATAATCTTCGGCCCGTGCCTAAGAGATTCCTGTTCCCGAATCTCACCGAACCTCTGAACACCATGGGGAAATCCTCATCACTCCCTATACCAATCCCTCCATTGATAAAAAATGGCTTTCTTTCTTCATAGTTCAGGGAGAAGCCGACTTTGGCCGGAGAGTTTTCATTCATCAGAAAAGTAGAATCGTCCCGACTGATAGCCAGATATCTGAATAATCCTGTGGAGTAGAGCCTCCTTTCTGATTCTATGATATCTTCACGCCTGTATTCCTCATCGACTTTGATCTCAAGTTCCCTCAAAATGACATTATGATTCGTAATTCCGTTTTTCACAATTGCGGTTTCACCATTCACAGTGTAAACGGATTCTGCGACAACATATTGAATGGCAGCCTCGGTGCTGTCATCCTTGAAGATATAGCCGCTGGTTATTTTCGCATACGGATAACCGTTGTCATGATAAATATCTCTTAATATGAAACTCCCGGAAAGCATCTGGCTGGCATTAATAGGCTCATCTATTTTGAATTGCCAGAGGGTTTTGTTGAATTCAATGTTTATTTCCTCAATACCACCCTCAATAGCGAGGTCGGAGAGATAGGTTCTCTTGCCTTCCTCTACATCAAATGTAACGACGGCCCTATCTTTCTCATCGATCATAACGGAATTGTCGGCTGAGGCGAAAAGAAAGCCGCGCCGTTTGTAAAAACGCTCGATAGTCCTTTCATCATATATGACATTTGATCTTGAAAGCCGGCGTTTATTTAAGAAATTATGCCAGTGATTCGGCCTGGTGACCAGAAGCCCTTCTATCTCTGATCGGGGAAAAGATCTCACTCCCCGCAGTTCGACCTTCTTGACCACCTGCCGCCTGAATTTCCTGATTCTTGATGAAGATTCATCATCCTGTCCGGTTACGGAATAGGATAGTATCAGGAAGAAAAAAAGGCTAAAATTCGTAATTGAGATTAAGGTCGAACGAGTCCTCATCTCTGGAATCCTTCATTTCTCGTGCAGCCTTGAACGAGATATTATTATTCAAGTAATACTCTACTCCGATCTTGCTGTATGGATCGTTCAGTCTTCTGGAATATCGAACATATAAATTTCGATAGATATATTTCGCCACCGATATCTGCGTTTTCTCCTCAAAACGCCCTATCTCGAATTCTTCAAAAATTCCCTGAGCTGTCAATGGATCTAAACCCATGGATGACGCAATAGTAGTTATGCCGCCAATAATATCTTGATCAGAAGCAGATCCTTCATCGGACGGAGTCCCGCCCGCCCAGCTTCCGGCAAGCAACGTCCTCAATAGCTCCTCTTTCGACAGCCCGGACGAACTTATAGTCGGCTCTAAAAGCGTGCCTGTGATATGTAATTCCACAGGCTGAGGTTCTTCGACTTGTCCCCCGGACGTCCTGATACGCGTGCTGACGACGAAATCGATATCGGGATCGACTGTGGCCAGGTCTTTATAGGTTAGCCTACCAGAGACAAACCGGAATTTCTCGCCCAGCAGGTTATAAGACCCCCTAATCGCCTCCAGAGTCCCGAGGAATCTCAATATACCGAGCTTTCGCTGGGCGCGGATATCAGCTTTAAATTCAGCGTCGATCACACTATTTTTAATCCAGATATTGTTCGGCGCCACAATATTCAGGTCGAGATCCCAGATCGTGGAATCTTCCACAGCCGAAAACGCCGGATCATAATCGGGGCCGGCAAAGCTCTCGAACTCATCGCGAATATCAAGTCTCCCAATGAACAGATCGCCGCTGACTGTTGGAGGAGTTTCCCCCTCCACCTTCAGGTCAAAATCTGCCAGCCCGCTGACATCGTAAGCATCCGCGATGAAATAAACATTCTCTCCATTTATATCAAGATCATAAAGGAAATCTCCCAATCCTAACAACTTTAGAGTACCTGAAACTGTGATCGGCGGCTTTTCTTTAGCGCCGTCTTTTTGCGGCGCCTTCCCCTCAGCACCTTTTTTTTTCAGCAGAAGCTCGCCCAGCAGCTTGCCCCAATCCTTCTCTATCTCCGCTACGGTGGCAAAAGCACTGTCGATATATACGGTCTCATCTTCCATTCGAAGATAGGCTTTAATATCTGTAAGGGGGTTTACAAGATCCAGTACTTTCAGAATCCCATCTGTCAGGTTTCCATATCCGGCTATGCCGGGACTGCCGTACGACCCTGACAAGTTAATCTCAAAGAAGAAATCTGTATCGAAACGTTCAATAATCGATATGAAAGCTTCGGCTAACAAAAGCCGGGTTCCCGATGTACTTATGCGGAAATCTAAAGGGTTATCGGGAAACCTTTCGTCGACATCCCCGAATGAAAGATTCATGGGCAATCGCCCCGAGAAATCATAGTTGCCATATTCTGAGATTAACCCGGCCGATTCCGTTAAAAAATAGCCATCGGAATAGCTGGCTATTGCTTCGAGCTTTCCCATATATACCTTATCAATAGAGAGACTATCGATCTCGACATCAAATTCAATCACCGGATCTTCAAAATCTCCGGTTAACCTGGCAAATCCATTCCAGATTCCTCTGATTTTTTTCTCAGGATAGATCTGGGACAATATCGCCTGAATCTGGAATCCTTCGGCGCGAACATCAAGCTCCAATTCCAGATCATTTGTTACCATTCCCGTTAGTTCAATTATGCCGGTCTCGTATCCCAGCCTGAAAGCATCAAATTGTGTTTCCCTGTCATAGATACTCAATCTCAACGGGGCGATCGACGAGAAGCTGTTGCCGTAAATCTCTCCCTGAAGAGTATCGACTTCGAAAACCGGGGGCATCTGCGTGCCGTCATAATTGCCTTTCAGCCATAATCCACCATCCAAGCCCGCTATAAAGACCGTATCCAGGAATGCCCTTTCACCTGAGACGCTGGTTTCAAAATGACCGGAATCGGTAGGTACTGAATACAATTCCCCGCCAGTCCATTCGCCGGAAACCGTTCCCACACGGTGACTGATAAATGATCTCAAATCTGCAACAATATGAATCTGCCCGGGGGCAAGCCCGTATGTCCAGCAGGAATCTGAGTCAAAATGGGCATCGATAGTGAAATCCTGAGTGGGACCGGTCAGATGGAAACCGGCTAAACCTCTGCCTCCCAGCTTTTTCAAGAAGATCTGATCCGTAAAATCGGTGAGATCGCCAAACTCAGCATTACCGGAAATATCAATCTTTCCCTTGTATTCCATGTCACCGTCGGCCCTTAGAATCGTATTCTTGTACCTGGCCCAGAAGCCTGGAAGAAAATCAATTTTCTTAAGGTCAAATCTCACTTCACCTGCAGCCTCATGAAAAAAGTAGTCCTCTATTTTCACAGAATCAAGATCGCAGACTATCTGCATCATGAATTGATCCTCGTTGAAACCCTGGCCGGTAAGTTCAATGTTTCCAGTAAAATCGGTTTTAATGTCAGGTGAGATTTCCTGAAGATTCAAATGCTGGACTTTGCCGACATATTCGTATTTCTCCGGTTTTGCGCCAAAGTCGATCTCCCCGGTTCCCTCAAAACCGGCATGAAAGATGTTTCCATTGATAGACGGAAACAACAGCCTCTTATTATTGAAGCGATAGGAAAAACTTACATCGTCAAATGGTCTTTCCATGAATGTCCCACTCACAACAGCTTCGCCGCCAAAATCATCTATGGCATCATGGATCGTACCGCTCGCATTCAACTTTCCGTTGATCCTGACACCCGAAAGTCTCTTAACTTCGTCAAGATCAAGCGGCGCGAATTCAAATATGAGGTCCATGCCGCTTTTAAAAGAAGAGTCAACGTGGCCGGCAAAAGATAGGTTCGATCCGCCCGTGACCATATTGAAACTATCCAGATAGAAACCGTCCGCGGTAGAGGAAAGCTTCCCGGCCATCGCCTTGATCTCAAATCCTCTGCTGGGCCAGCGAGCTTGCAGGCTGTGCAGTTCCAATTCCGGTCTACTTCCTTTACTGGAAGCTGACAGGATTAGCGAATCGATAAAAATAATATCACCGTCAGATAACACCGCCTGAATATCATTGATCCGGATTCTATCTATAGAAGCTGAAAGCGGGAGGGAAAAAGAACTCGCACTCTCTCTGCGGGATTCCTGCCTTTCAGATTTCTCTGGAAAAAATATAAGAACCGAATCCAGGGCAAGGTTATCGAAAGCGTAATCCCCTTTAAGTAAATTTAGCAGGTTATAGTTAAGTTCAAGGCGCGCGATTCTCAGATACGGGCCTCCGTTGTCTGTAGCAGGGGAAACAGTTATTCTCTCCAGGGTCAGATGATTCCATAGATCGCGGTTTATCCGTTCAAAGCTAACATTCAATCCGCTCTTGCGGGAGGCCGTAAAGGCAATCCAGTCATTGAGCTCCATCTCCGGGAGCGTAGTGAAATAGTACAGGTATGCGGCGGCCAGAACAAAAAGGAATACAAGGGCGATAATATAGAGGGGTATTTTCAGAACTGTTCTCATAAGAGTTTATACTCCTTAATATATATAATCGTCGATAGATTCGGAAAGCTCTTCGTCCGTAATCTTAGACCAGAGTTTAAGGGAATCAACAACCCGTTCGGGGGGGACCCACAATAAACAGGTAAATATTGTCTCGTAGATCTCAGAATCCTCGCACCTGACGTTTCTGCATCCTCTGATATGAGAGTTAAGCTGGCGATGGGCGCTTACTGTGGTCAGCGATGAAACCACCGCCAGTTCGCGGGTCTTGATATCCACTCCCTTTCGGGATAGGATATGCCCGTAACCCTCGGCTATCATTAAATAACTCAAATCGGGGCAGAGCGCACTAATTTTGTTGACGATTTTCTCGAATTTATCTCCGTGAACTTCCCTTCCCGTGGAGGCTCCGCGTTCCAGCAAAACCGCCGATGATCCGAGTGGACGCGCCGAGACATCATCTAAATCGAGGCCGCATTTCCCTTTCAATGCTTTTTCGAGGCAGAAAAAAGATTCAATAGCAGCGGGGTATCCGCAAAAGAGATAACCCTGCAATAAGATCTCGTAAGCGACTCCTAAATCGGCCCCATCAGAAATCGCCAGATCCAGTATCGCTTCGAGATTTCGCATATCACAACGGGGCTTGCAGCGAGGCGATGGAGGATACCAGCCTGAGATGTTCCGAAAGTCCCCCCCTGGCAAATATCCGTTTCATCACACCGTATTTATTGTCCTCTAAAAGGCCCCGAGCTCGTTCCCGATCCAACCGCATCCTGCATCCCTCTAAAAAAAACCACCGTTTCTATGGCATGAAACGGTGGCCGCGAAAAAGAACATCTCCCTATGTTAAACCTCTTCTGAACGCAGACCCCATTTTAAAGAACGGTAGATAGATGACTATGATGATTGTGCCGATCACGATACCGATGAGCACGATGAGGATCGGCTCTATAAGGGATGTCATCCTGATTATCACCGCCTCCAGCTGCTTGTCGTAGAACGTTGCGGCCTTACCCAGCATTTTATCCATATCCCCCGTCTCCTCTCCCGTGGCCGCCAGAGAGAGGAGGGTATTGGGAAAAGCATTGGTCTTTTTCAATGATGCTGATATCGAAAAGCCGTCCCTTATCAGGCCGGTCGCCTGCCGGACAGCGGCCTTATAATGGACATTATCCATAACCCGGTAAACCAGGTTTAAGGAATCGACAACCGGGACGCCTGCGGTCATCAACATCCCGAAAGTGCGGCAGAATTTGCTCATCAGTGAATTCGTGAGGATCTGTTTAAGAAGCGGAATGCTCAGCTTGATCCTATCAATCACCCTTCGGCCTGTAAATGTAAGACTTGCGATTTTGATAACAATCGCCAGCAGGATCAATCCGATAAACGTGACAAGAAAGTTGGCGCCAATCACGTCCGATACCTGTATCAGGATCTGGGTGGGAACAGGAAGATCGGCCCCGAACCTCGAATAGACGGCTTCAAATTGTGGTACTACATAGACCATGAGAATCGTAGTCACAGCGGTAAGCATCACGATAACCAACGCTGGATAAGTCAGAGCGGATACTATCTTTCGCCTGGTGTCCTGGATGAACTCCAGATAATCGGCCAGCTCCTCCAGAACGGTATGAAGCGAACCTGAAATTTCCCCCGATCTAACCAGGGCAACATAAAGCGGCGAAAAGACACCGGGATGTCTATCAAAAGCATCCGATAAAGCAAATCCCTTCTTAACATCGTTCAGAAGCTGGGCTACTACCTTCTTGAATTTCTTCTGGGTTTCTTCGTATAAGAGGTTATTCAACGATTTCTCTATGGTCAGACCCGCCGAGATCATTGTGGCCAGCTGTCTCGTGAAAAACACCTGTGTTCCGAGCGGCACGGCAGTTCTTTTTTTGTGGATATACAGAGAGATCTCATCGAGCAAACCTTTTTTCTTGCCGGCTTCTGCTTTCCTGGCATCGACTATGGAGATGACGGTTTGCCCGGATTCCCGGAGTTTATTTAACGCCTCATCGAGAGAATTGGCTGTTACTGTCCCGTCGTGCTTGTTACCCTTATTGTCTTTAACTATGTATGAAAAGGTCGCCATATATCTTCCTCTCGTCCAACAGCATCCAATGGTGGAGATTTATGAGAATTCTCTGAGGTCCTTTCGGGAGAATAACGCGGGTCTATTCTTCATCTATGGTTTTCTTAAGTACTTCTGCAGCCGTAACGTTGCCGGCCAGGACTTTACGAATTCCAGCTTCCCTCAAACTTATAAGGCCGCCACTTACCGCTTTTATTTTCAGATCATCTTCATTGCCGCCCTCGAAGACGACTTTTCGGATCGGTAATTTCATCTCCATCAATTCGAACAGGGCGGTGCGCCCGAAAAATCCGGTATTGCGGCACCGGACGCATCCTTTGCCCCTGCAAAAGACCGCGTCTTTGTGTTCGTCAGGATTCATCCGCAACAAGAGAAGCTCTTCTTCAGCAGGTGTATATTCCTCCTTGCAGCCGCCGCAAATGGTCCTCACGAGCCTCTGGGCCATCACCAGGTTTGTAAC
>SDBT01003496.1_pt1 | contig 27123 bp, 27 predicted proteins | sample 2277101 | NCBI WGS metagenome assembly SDBT01 (sample SAMN10404973, study PRJNA504765) | marine sediment metagenome | isolation source: marine sediment core GS10_PC15, 103 cmbsf | place: Arctic Ocean: Southern Knipovich Ridge | collected 2010 | reverse complement strand
TTATATATCTTTTTAAAGATATTATGAAGGTTTTATCCGGAAATAACATCAAGATAGAAGAACAAAAAATGCCTGTTTTTCTTGAACCTGAAAATCTTCCGCAAAGAGTGGGCAATCCAATTTCCAGATTTTTCATTAGCTTAATCAATAAAAAATGGAGTAAGGAGTCCATTAGTTTTTCAAATCAAAAATATCAGGAAGTGCATAATAATTTTTGGAAGGAATATAAACCTCAAATTATCTCTTTTAAATTCTCAAAAGAAGAAACAGCAAATATTGTTTCGCAATGCAAACAAAATAATGTTTCAGTTAATACGGGACTGGTTACAGCCTTCTTATATGCAGAAAAACAACTGTTTGGGCAAAGAGATTATTCAAGCAAAGTTATAGTTACCGATAATCTAAGAACTCATCTTAAAAATCAGCCCGGTGAGAGTATGGGGTTTTTTATTTCGACTTTGAAGCCTAATCTGGAATACAGCGAGAAAAAAACTTTCTGGGAAAACGCACAAATTTTCCATAAAAAGATCAAGCGACTTTTAGAAAAAGATCTTTTTAAAAATCAAGTGATAGGTTTGTTTGCTCCAAAATTTTTGGATGTAATGATGCTAAATTTATTCGGGCAGAGAAAGGATAAGCGGGTTATAAAATTGCTAAAGAAAGCGGAAATGAATAAATTAAATTACACATTTACTATTGCAAATTTAGGACTAATAGAAATAGCCGATAATTTAAAGAAGCTTAAAATAAAAACATTATTCGGTCCAATGGCGGTTTCTAACGCAATGGAGAAATATATAAGCGTTCTAACAATCAACAATGAACTCCATTTTTCAATATGCTTTAATGAAAACAACGTTAATCGAGAATCAATCCTTAAAATGAAAAAGTTAATACCACAGATATTTGATGATAGTCCAAGATAATAAAAGTTTACCGGAACAGAAAAATCAAATTTATAAACATTAAAGAAAGCCTATCATAATGAGTAAGAACGAAAAATATTTTTCTTTTTAAGGTAGTATTTGTATTAGATTAAGGAACTTTTGATTGACCTTTATTAATTAGCTAACATGAACCTCATGAAAAACGTACTATTCATATTTTCAGTAAGCACTGTTCTTTTACTCTCCGGTTGCAACCTGTCAGCAACGGAAGAAAGGGAAGATCAAGTTGCAATTCAACCAGTTGTTCAGCCAGTCGTTCAGCCAACACCAACCGACGAAACTGAAAATTGGCAAACATACCAATCGCAAGGCACGTTTAATTTTAAATATCCAAAGCAAGACTGCGATTTTAATGGAAAATGTTATGATATCAAGCTAAATGCGACAGGTAACAAGATAGCCTTTATGGTAGAAGATCGTGAACATTTCCTAATATATTACGGCAGGAATATCTCAGATAAAAATGCAGCAAATAAATTTATACAAACAGCTTTGTCTAACCCCTTTTGTGAAATTAGTTCCACAGAAGATAGAATAGGGGGTTCAATTAAAACCGTATTTCTTGGTGGTGACGGATGCATTTATTACGACTCTGTATACCAAGAATATAGAGTAGAACATCCTGATGCAGTTGGCCTGACTGGAAAAACGCGCACCTATTGGAACACGGATAGTAAAGAATTCATACACTATACTTTAGGCTCTGGAGGAGGTTGTGCCTTTTTTGATTGTTCCATTGAAAGTAAAATATCAGCTAGTATGAGTTTTGGTGAAAATGATATACAAGAAAAAATGAATAAGAAAAAGTAATTAAAAGCCTATCAAAAGACCTATTTAGATGGGGAAATATTTTCTGGACTACGTACAACAGCGTATATACGCAAACGTTAGCGGAAATAATGTATAATAAAGCCATGAGAAATACTTGGATAATACTAATATCGCTGTTTGCTCTTAGTGGCTGCGTGCAAGAAGCTCAGCCACCAGTCAAAGTATCTGAAAAGGAAGTTATAGAGGCTCCTGAAATTATTGAAGCACCTGAGGTTGCCGAAGAAATTCTGCCAACAATAAATGATAGTTTGGAAGCTGGATACTTTAACAATGAAACATTTGGAATCTCATTTAAATATCCTGAAGATTGGATTATAACAGAAACGAATCACCGACCTTATAACAAAGGAAATCGAGTCGTATGGTTCAAACTTTCGAACTATGCACTGGCTCCGGGTGAATGGCCAGGGCTTCATGAGGGTGAATTAAGACTCAATCTTGATTATTATGAAACAGATCAGGAACTCACAGAATTCTTCCAAGAGAATGATACTTTTGTCGAAGCCAATATAAGGAAGCATATTGAAAAGTGGTCACAGTTTATTGAGCCTCAAACCTTTGAGGATTACAATGGAATAGTTGGAAGCAAGATTATCAATGGACAAAAATTTATGACCTCAAGTGGTCAAATAACGAAAAAAGAAGAGGGGTATCCATCAAAGCATCGGAGCTACTACTTCAAAACAGACGGGAAAATATTTGACATTAGTGCAGCCACCATCATAGCTGAAGGCGATGAAGCACTATTAGATATGGCTGAGGAAATAGTAAATTCCATAAAACTCAACTAATCTTTTCCTCTCTAAATATTTGATTAACAAAGCTCAGTGGCTTTATCACACACTACATCCGCTAACAGCGGTATATAAGATTCGCTCGCTAAATAAAATTATTCTTCAATCAGTTATTATGAAAAAAATAAGATCTAATTTATATGTGATAGTTTCATTATTTCTTGCCTTGGGTATCTTTTTGTATACACTGAGCTTTTTTCTTGATGCTGTTTTTTATTTCCGCTTATATTTTCAGGTATATTACCAGATTATTTTATTTATAATACCTATTATACCAATAGCATTTGGCATTATTGGACTTAGCGCTCCTGCAAGAAAATTAGCCATTGCTGGAATTGTCATATCAATATGCGACATAATGCTAAAATTGTTCTTCTTTTACATTATACCAATTATGCTCATAATGCGTGGTGGAATAGGATAAATAATAATTTTATTTTTAACGCTCGCTCATCCAAATTGCACGGCGTTGAGGCGCTCTCACGCATATTATAACGCCATGCAACTTCTTATAGCCCGAAACGTTAGTGGAAATAACAATAAATTTTTTCCTATTTTGGATGAATTATTTTGGTATAATCACGACAATGATCTAACAATAATTATATGAAAATCTTGAAATATATTATAAGTGCAATAGTGGTATGTGTACTCTTATTTGGTGGGTACATAATATACAGCAACTCACGACCATTACAGCAACAACCACTTGATACTCTTCCTAGAAGTGCCCTATCCGACCTTAGTACTGTCGAAAACCACCCCGAGCTGGGCATGTCATACGTACCCAATGAATTACTGGTTTATGGAGCCGAAAACCATGACACCTATGCCCTGATTGGGCTCATCAACAGCGTTGGTGGAGTTGCTGTCGCATACGAACCGCAATCCCAAAGGTATATCGTGCGGTTTCCAGCTTCAACCCCATATGATGATTTTGTAACCGTCAAAAACACAATCAGCAAATCCAGTGAAACGAGTGTCGTCTCTTTACAAACAATCAGTATTCCTGGATTTTAATTACAATTTTGCAATCGATCAAGGATCAAAATAATTCTAGATTAAAGACCAATTTATTGTTACATCACCTAACAGCGGTATATAAGATTCGCTCGCTAAAACTATTTTTTAATCACAAGAAATATGAAAAAAAATAGAAATGCACTTATAGTTGTGGCCTTAGCACTACTAATCCCATCAATCTATTACTTTGGTATCTTTCTGCCAGACTTAAAGGAGGATGAATTTATTTTTAACAAAAAAAAGGAGTGTCCAAGTCTTTGTCAGCCATTATATGATATAGACGTAAAATGGCTACCAGAGGGCGGAGTATTATCTCCACCAGAATATGCCTACAACAAAGAATTAAATACCTGCCTCTATTCAAACTCTCAAAAAATAGATATCAGCAACCAATCATTTCAGTATGTTTTTGATTGCTCAAGCAATGAAGAGCTCTTATTTCATTTGATTAAAAACGGAGAATTAATACGTGACATGCCCTTGGAAGAATTTAAACAAAAGAAATATGAGTTAATGAGTATTGAATAATTTTATTTTAACGCTCGCTCATCCAAATTGCTCAGTTGTGTGCCTATCGGCATATTATACAGCCAGCCAACTTCGTTTAGGCGCAAACGTTAGGTGTCATATTTTATTTGCAACCTATTCTAAAACAAGCATTATTCAGATTGTCCGAACCATTCTTCTGCAACAGCTCTATAATCTGCATCAAATTTATTTATAACCTTAACCCCTTCGGGTAGATTGCCTGCATGTTCAGGGGTAACTGAATTTACAGCAATTATAGAAATTGCTTTTTCTCTTGCTACTCGTATAACTTGCTCCGTATCAGCTCTTTCTGGTGTATACAAAGAAGTCATCACCGCATCGAACGTTTCAGCCCGTAACCTTTCAACAGCTTCGGCCCCATTATCTACTACGGTAACTTCATGCCCAGCAGAAGTAAACTCATCAACAACTTCATCACTAGCATCCCGATCTCCTTCGACCAATAATACTTTTGCCATAATTATAAAAATTAAAAAATAGGATAAAAATATATAACTAACAGTAGATTTTGTCAACCTGTTTATTCAAATACAAATAAAATACAACACCTAACAGCGTATATACGCTTTACCCTCTATCGCATACACTACAAATACTTCCTCTTATTCTCATTATGCTTCTCCAGCGTATCCGCATAATGGATTTCACCGTCAGGATCGTGGAGGTAATAGAAGTAATCGGTTTTTTTGGGGTAAAGTGCTGCGTGGATACTGGAAATGCTGGGGTTTGCAATCGGAGTAGGGGGTAGTCCGCGGTATTTGCGGGTGTTATACGGGCTATCGACTTGTAAATCATTATAAGTAAGCCCGCCTTTGGTGCGCCCAAGAGCGTAAAGGACTGTTGCATCAGCACCGAGCCCAACACTGTTATCAAACCTATCCCATAAAATCCCTGCAACGGTAGGCCGTTCGCTTTCATTTCTCTCCTCCCGCTCCACAATACTGGCCATTATCATGACTTCCTCAAAAGTCCGTCCGCTCGCGTCAACCGCATTCCAGTCTTCTGTAGACAGCTTGTTTTCCAGGGTCTGGATCAGGCGGGTGATGAAGCGGTCATTATCATAAGTTCCGGAATTGACGAAGTAAGTATCAGGGTAAAGGTAGCCTTCTATGTAACCGGCAGGCAGGAAGTCGAAAATAAATTCACAACTGGCCGCACAGCTTAAAAAGTCATCTGCCTTAGTAAGCCCGGCTTCTTCCAGATACTCCGCAATCTGCTTGGTAGTCCAACCCTCTAATATGGTTACAGCCATTTCCTCGGATTTACCCTCAGCTAAGGCCTGAGCGATCTGTTTTAAGTCGAAGTTTTCCTGTAGCACAATCCGGCCAGCCTTAAGCTGACTGCCTAAGTTGTTCTGACGGAGGTACAGCTTAAATACAAAAGGACTTTTAATCAGTTCTTTCTCGTGTAAAAGGTCAGCCACTTCGGAGGCAAGACTGCCTTGTTCAATATCCACTACAATCCGGTCTTCCGAATCGGGGTCATAAGAGTAGTTAAGCGCACCAATGTAAAACTGGTAAAAGAAGACCATGCCGAATACCAGTAGGGCGATGATGAGGAGAGAGGTTAGTTTCTTCATAATTTTCGTATTGTGGAGCTGTCCCGCCTTCGACAGGACGTGGTACAGTACTTTGTACGTGGGACCGCTTCACGTGGGACAGCACTTCGTGCGTTGACTGATTATATATTAGTTCCACGGTCATGGGCCAGTCCCACAATAAAATGGTCCCACGGTCGCAGACCTGTTCTACGGCGAAGCCCAGCAAAGCTTCAGCGCAGTTGGGCAAAGCGGGAATCTATTGCCCAAACATTCCCCCCAATCCGCCCATAGTTTCTTTCATCTTCTCTGCACCGATAAGTTGGGATTTTTTAATGGCTTTATTAGAAGCATCCACAAAAGCTTTGCCCAGTCTCTTTACATCTCCGGCAATACTTTCATCAACTTTTGCCTCTATAAAATGCTGTTCACCATCACATATAACCTTAATTCCGTCACTTTCCGCTTCAATATGGATGTTTTTTAATTGTTTTTTAATCTGTTTGGCCTGTTTTTGGAGCCTATACAAGTCCTTGGCCTTATCCACGAAACCCATAATATTTGTGATTTTAGATGATAAATTACGTAAGTGCAGTTTATCATAATAATATGGTGTTTTAAAATCCTAAACTCTAAATCCTAAACTCTAAACAGCAAAGTTGAGTTAGTATTGACAAAATATATATTATATACTATAATACAACCCAAAATCCCTGATCCGTCCTGAGCGTAGCAAAAGGACCGACGGATGATTGTAAACTCCGACTATAACATCGGGGGAAGACAGCCCTTCAGTATCTATATCTGGAGTCAGGAGAGAGTCATTTATTTGGAGCGGACCTTCCAAATTCCTATGTCAACGTAAGTTGACTGTGGAATTTGGAAACATAGGTCGGCTCATTTTTTATAAAATTTTATTTCTTAATTTAATACTTATGCTTAAAGAATATTCACAACCATCCATGTCTGAGGCAAAAAAACTTGCCTCAAGCGAAGCACATTATGATTTTGAAGACCATATTAATGATAGTCGTGATTTATACGACGAAATTATGGATCCAGATGCAAACCCTTTAGATTTAGCCAAGCGTTACAACGAAGAGTGGATACATAATTTTATCGCCAATATAAAAGTTCCGCCACATCCACATTCCACATTTGATGAAGAGAGGTTCGTCTACCTTTTAGCCCATTCACCAGCTTTGTCTGAGAGGGAAAAGGGAAATATAATTATGCTGATTGCTAAAATTGATCAAATTCAAATTGACAAACTTACAGTAATCTTTGAAGAAGACCTGGCTAAGCTTAAAGTAATAAAATCGTTGGCAAAAAATCGGCAAAATTAAGCATCTATTTCAGCTATTAAATTTAATAAAAAAGTTTGCTTTTTCTCTGAACTTATGTAAAATAAATGGGCTTTAACTAACCAACTAAAGGAGGTACTCATGATTTACGCGACAAAAAAACAAGGTGAAAGTAATGAACGGCTCATAAACCGCTTTAAACAGGTGGTACAACGCAGCCGTATAATATTCAAAGCTAAGCAGGAACGTTTCCATAAGCAAAAACCTACTAAAAGTTTTGTGCGTGCCAAAGCCGTAAAGCGCTCAGAGCACCGTGTCCGAAGAGCTAAAGAAAAGTTTTATAGTTAATTATAATGTTGCTAGACGAAGACCCACTACCTACGTCTCATGCCTTACTACGCAGATATTTAACCATCTGATCGCTATTTCTGCGACCAGTTAATTTATGAAAATTCCTATAGTTACCATCGTCGGCAAACCTAACGTGGGCAAATCCACCTTCTTTAACAGGCTGGCCGGGTCCCGCATTGCCATCACCAATGAAGAGGCAGGCACTACGCGTGACCGGATTTTTTATAAAATGGAACATCCGGAAATGGACTTCTTCCTGGTGGATACCGGAGGACTGGAGTTTGAGAAAAAAGCTGACCTGGATATTGAAGATGACATACAAAAACAAGCTCGTATCGCGATTGATGAATCCGATCTGATCATTTTTATGGTCAGCCAAAAGGAAGATCTGACAGGGTATGATTTTAAAGCTGCTGAGCATTTACGCAAGGAATCCAATAAAAAGACAATAATCCTGGTGTCCAATAAATGCGATCATCCGGTCACCCCAGACGAACTGGCGTCACTGTATGAATTGGGGCTGGGCGATCCACATCCTCTTTCCGCACTCCATAATACCGGCATTGAAGGGTTGATGAATGACATTGTAAAGCATTTAAAAGAACGTCATTTCTTAACCAAAAACAGTAAAGCTTATAAGGAAACAGAGAAGTTTGATGAAAGCCATTTAAACATTGCTTTGGTTGGGAAGACAAATGTCGGCAAATCCTCCATTATCAATGCGCTTTTAAATCAGGATAAACTGATTGTGTCCCATATTCCGCATACAACACGGGATAGCACCGACACATTAATCCGGCATGAGGGAAAAGATTATAATTTTATAGACACAGCAGGTATGCGCAGGAAGGGTAAAGTGGGCAGAGGGATTGACCACTTCAGTGTTTTAAGAGCCCTGTCTTCCATAGGACGATGCGACGTGGCACTTCTGGTAATCGACAGCAGTAAAGAAATTAGCCACCAGGACCAGCAGATCGCCAACACGATCTTAAAGGAAGGTAAGGGGCTTATATTACTCGCCAACAAATGGGATTTAAAAAAAGATCCCGATCAGTCTGAAAAGGAACGGCGGGCAGGCTATATAAGCCATCTGCAGAAAAAATTCCAATTCCTTTCATGGGCGCCTGTGATATTTACATCTGCTGTAACCAAAAAGAACCTGCGCCAGGTCTTTGACCAGCTGAAAATAATCATCAAAGAACGCCATAAACGTATTTCTACAGCTAAACTTAATAATTTTGTGGAAGAAATGGTGGAAAAGCACAAGCCTACCGGTACCAAAAGTGTTTCGCCAAAGTTGTTTTACGTTACCCAGACAGACGTAAGTCCACCCCGTTTTGTACTTTTTGTAAACAAGAAGAAATATTTCCACTTCTCTTATCTCAGGTACCTGGAAAACCGCCTGCGGGAACAGTTTGGCTTTACCGGAACTCCTTTAATGATGGAATACCGCGAAAAAGAACAGCGATATGGTAAATAGGTTATAGTTTGTAGCGGGTAGTTTGTAGTGAATGACATGTTGTAACCACAACCTACAAACTACAAACTACAACCTACAAACTCTTTAGATACGCTTCAAATTCTTCCGGACCGCTATATTTGATCAGCTGGCCGTTAACGTAAAGAGAGGGAGTATAAGAAAGCTGGCGCCTCATTGCATCCTGAATATCGGATTTGATCCTGGATCGTTTTTTATTGCTGTCAAAACATTCATTAAAAACGGTTTCATCCAATCCAAGCTGTGTGGCAAATGATTTTAAATTATCATCGATGAGGTTTTTTTTGTTCCTAAAGGCCAGTCCAGCGAATTCCCAGAATTTACCCTGGTCTAATGCGCATTCAGATGCTTCTGCGGCACGGAAGGCATTTTCATGTTGCGGGAGAGGAAAGTGACGAAATTCAAGCCGTACGAGATCCGAATTCCGTTTTATCAGATCTTCCAGCTCCGGGGCAATGTTTGCACAGGCCGGACATTCAAAATCTGAAAATTCTTCTATCAGAATCGGTGCGCTGGGACTGCCTAGGCTTGCCCGTGGACCAGTGTCGTCAGAGTCGCAGGCTGTAAGTATAAAAATTGCAAATAAGACAAGGGATAATTTCTTCATTTTCTAGTTTAAGTTATGAAAGCCAGTCTATTTTAACAAACGCAATTGTAAATAAAAAGGAGTTTTGGTAAGCTTAATCCTACCCAGATAATCGTTATCGGTATCGTGGCGCGTATCGGTGTCGTTATACGTTAACCACAACTACAACCTACAAACTATGTCTCTATACCTTAAATACCGCCCCCAGGATTTCAAATCCGTAGTAGGCCAGGATCACATCATCACTACCCTCAAAAACGCTTTAAAGCATGAAACATTAACTCATGCTTACCTTTTTTCTGGCCCACGTGGAACGGGGAAGACTTCGCTTGCGCGCATTATTGCCAAAAGCCTGAATTGCACGAATCTGGAGGAGGGAACTGAGCCATGCAACAACTGCGAAAATTGCAAGGCGATTTTAAGTGCACATATGGTTGATATGATAGAAATCGACGCCGCAAGTAATCGCGGAATCGATGAGATCAGGGAACTCAGAGAAAAGATCCTTTTTGCCCCTACTCAGGGAACATCCAAGATCTACATCATCGATGAAGTGCATATGCTGACTAAAGAAGCCTTCAATGCGTTACTCAAAACCCTGGAAGAGCCACCAAGTCATGCTTATTTTATTCTGGCAACAACAGAAGTACATAAAATCCCTGAAACCATTATTTCACGCTGTCAGCAATTCAACTTTAAACGGATTACACAGGCTGATATTGTGAAACGCCTTGAATATATCGCAGAAGAGGAAAAGGTGAATGCCGAACCGGATGCCCTTGAATTAATAGCTAAGATTTCCAACGGAGGACTGCGGGACGCAATCGGCCTTTTTGAACAGATGAATATGAATGGGGCGATTATTTATCAGGAAGTTATCAATTATCTTGGGATAACCGGCCATATGATGATCGAATCGTTCTTCCAGGCACTTATACAAAAAGAAGCAGTTAAGGCTGTCGAGATGATCAATCAGATAAATAGCCAAGGTCAGAATTTAAATCAGTTCTGCCGTGAACTAATAGCTTATCTTCGGGAACAAATGCTGCTTGGTTTAAATGATCAAAAAGACATTGGGAACATCATTGAATACATCGATATCTTTTCAAACGCCAAACAGCAGATAAATCAGGCGCTTATTCCCCAATTGCCATTGGAAATCGCGGTCATGAAATCCTGCGGATTTGAGGGTAAGCTAAAAGAAGCTCCTGTAAAAAAAGAGGTAAAAGAAGAAGTAGCAAAGGAACAATCTGCACCAATCGCCAATGTGGCTGAAGGCGCGGATACTAATCCGCGCCCAACAGACGAACCTCAAAAGAAAGATCCTGTAGATCCAGGAGACTTAACACTTGAAGCCGTTAAGGAAAACTGGCAGCGCGTTGTGGAAAACATAGAAACTCCTTTTATACGCATGTCTTTTGTAGACAGTGATCCTGTTAAGCTGGAAAAAGGAAATCTGCACCTAGTATTTAAATCGAGTACATTTATGGAAAAAGTAGCTAAACCTACCAATCAAGTTGAGGTTCTTAAGGCCTTTGAAAAAGTCCTCAATTCTAAGATTTCCCTAAAATTAGAGCTCAAAAAAGTAAACCTGCAACCGGTATTAGCCTCAGATCCTGAAACAAGCCTGCCTACCGGACAGGCAGGTTCAGGAGAGAAAAAGGATGAAACTTCACCTTCTTTAATAGACATGGCGAAAGAAATATTTGGCTAATATATCCGAATAGTAGGCCGAGTAGTGGACCGAATGGTGGATTAGCAATTCCACCCCACAATACGACCAACAATACGGCCTACAATACGGTCCACAATGCGACCCACGATACGAAACTATGGATAAAGTTAAAATCAGAAAGAAAATCTTAAAACTGAGGAAAAGTTTTTCCGAAAAAGAACGTGCATCCAAAGACATACAAATCGCAAAGAGGCTGGAATCTTTGGATCTTTTTAAAAAAGCACACCATATTCTTTTTTATTATTCGGTAAAAGGTGAAGCGGGTACGCAAAATCTGATTGAAAAATATATAGATTCAAAACAACTTTATCTTCCTGTTGTTCGCGGTAAAAGTAATTTTCAGGCCATACCTATTAAAAGTCCGCTAAGTCTAAAAGTCGGATTTGAAGGAGTTCCCGAGCCGATCGGCCATGATCCAAGCAGTGTTTATGATAATCAGCTGGAAATCATTATTACTCCAGGCGTGGCTTTTGATAAAAATGGAAACAGAATAGGGATGGGAAAGGGGTATTATGACCGCTATTTTACGAAGAAAACAGCAGTAAAAATCGCACTTGCGTACGAGGAACAAGTGCTTGATTACGTACCGAAAGACATCTATGATGTGAGCATCGATTTGATTGTAACTGATCGGAATATTTATTACTGCAATTCAAAAATTGCCCTTTAACCAAATTCGCTATGTATGATCATATGCAAAAACAGGATCCAGAAATCTATGACGCTATAGTGCGTGAGGAGCATCGGCAGTCTGAAGGAGTGGAACTAATTCCTTCTGAAAATTATGTTTCAGAAGCTGTACTGGAAGCAAATGGATCTATTCTTACCAACAAATATTCTGAGGGATACCCGGGCAAACGGTATTACGGTGGCCAGGAAAATATCGACACCATTGAAAACTTGGCTATCGATCGTGCTAAAAAGCTTTTCGGTGCCGAGCATGCAAATGTCCAGCCATATTCCGGCTCCCCGGCAAACACCGCAGTTTACTTTGCGCTTCTGGAATTCGGGGATACTGTGATGGGATTAAAACTTGATCATGGCGGTCATATTACTCACGGGCTTCCTATTGCATTTTCCGGCCGGGCTTATAATTTTGTACAATATGGAGTAAATAAAGAAACCGGTAGGCTGGATATGGAAGAGGTGCGTAAGCTTGCCCTTGAACATAAGCCAAAAATGATCGTTGCCGGATTCACCGCTTATCCACGCGATATTGAATGGAAGAAATTTAAAGAAATCGCGGATGAAGTGGGCGCTATTTCAATGGCGGACATTTCCCATACTGCAGGGCTGGTTGCCGGAGGAGTATTGGAATCTCCAGTGCCGTACTTTGATGTGATTACCACTACAACACATAAAACTCTTCGCGGACCTAGAGGCGCTATAATCATGTGTAAGGAAAAATTTGCTAAAGCCATCGACAGAGCAGTTTTCCCGGGATTACAAGGCGGTCCTCATGAACATGCCATCGCAGGTAAGGCAATAGCTTTTGAAGAAGCGCTTAAGCCGGAATTTAAAGAATATGCGGCTCAGGTAAAAAAGAATGCCCATCATTTGGCAGAAGAAATGAAAAAGAGGGGATTTGACCTGATCTCCGACGGAACAGATACGCATTTGATCCTGGCTGACCTTACTAATAAAAATGTTCCAGGTAAAGAAGCTCAGGTGGCTCTGGATGAAGTCGGTATTACCTTAAATAAAAACACTGTTCCGGATGATCCCCGTTCCCCATTTGACCCATCCGGCATACGTCTTGGCACACCAGCCATTACGACTCGCGGCATGAAGCAGCCGGAAATGGAAAAAATCGCTGACTGGATAGACCGTACCATTTCTGCGACTGAAGATGAAAAAGTATTGGCAGAAATAAAAGAAGAAGTTAAAGAACTCTGTCTCACTTTCCCTGTCCCCGGCATTAAGATATAATTTTTTAAACTCCAAACTCTTAACTCCTAACTCATAAAATGTTCAAATCTACCAAAAAACTGATTATCGGAATTATCGTTGGTATTCTGCTGTTTAATACAACCGCGTTTGCTTACGACGATATCCCGCATACATCTGAATATTTCTACGCTATTGAATATTTGCGTCGTAATGATGTCTTTCCTGATAAAAAACTGTTCAGGCCGGATATAATCATCTCAAAAGCTGAGTTTATTAAATACCTGGTCAAATTAAATAACCCGGATCTTGTACCAGGCAAAATAAAGGCTAATCTTCCCTTTCAGGATACCAGAAATACTTCCTGGTACGCCCCTTATTTTCAGGAGGCTTTAAGGCTTGGCATACTAAGCGACCGTACAGAGAAAATAAATCCTTATAACAAAATAACGGTTTACGAAGCCATCGAGCTCCTTTTTCACTCAAGAAGCATACCTATACCAAGGCGCTGGGTCGGCACAATACCTTATAAAGATGTTGAAAATAATAAAGGTGTACAGGCTTTGGTTATGAGAGCTGTTGAGCTTGGTGTCGTGGCCCCCGAAAAACCGGATAAATTCGGACTTTACAGAAGGCTCACCCGCGCCAGAGCCGCACATATGATATATAAAATGGATCTGGTCGACCTAAGGACCACTCCGTCTTCCCAGGCTCAGGTGGTAAGCGGACTGGACAGCAGGCTCCAGAAGATCATAAGCGTATGGGAACTTATCAACGCTAATTATGTAAAAAAAGATGACATTGACGCAAAAAATCTGTCGGACAATGCAATTAGATCCATGGTGGAAGCACTGGAAGACCCATATTCCGCATATATGGATGAGAGTCAGAATGCGACTTTCAGTGATGAATTTGACGGTGAAATCGAAGGGATAGGCGCTTTTGTGGGCGTTGATGAAGACGGCAATGTAACCATAGTCGCCCCAATCAAAGATTCACCTGCGTATAAAGCAGGAGTAAAAGCTGGCGATGTGATCATCAAAGTCGGTGATTTCGATGCTGTCGGCGCCACACTTTATGATGTTGTTAATCATATTAAAGGCCCTAAGGGAACAAAAGTTGAATTAACCCTAAGAAGAGATGGCAGGAATGTAATTATCGAAGTTGTCCGGGATGTTATTGTGATTGAACCAGTGGAATATGAAGTTATTGGAAATGGCAGAATAATGCATATCAAACTTTTAAACTTCAATGAAAATGCTCCGCAAAAATTCCAGGAAGTGGTTGAAATAATAACCAAAGATTCCACTATAAAAGGTGTGATCTTAGATGTTCGTAATAACCCGGGAGGGCTTTTAAGCGCAGCTATAGGAATATTAAATTACATTCTTCCGAATAACTCTGCGGCAACCCATATAAAATATAATTATTTTAATTATTCTCAATATACACAAGGCCAGGGCGAACTTAATGATTATCCCATGGTAGTCCTCGCAAATAAAGGCAGCGCATCTGCTTCCGAGATTGTGGCCGGCGCACTGAAAGAATACGATGTCGCAAAAATAGTCGGAGAAACAACTTTTGGCAAAGGAACTGTTCAGGAGGTTAATTATTTTGGAGATACTTCAAGCCTCAAACTGACAGTTGCCGAATGGCTTACTCCTAACTGGAATAGCATACAGGGCAATGGAATAGCGCCGGATATAGAAGTTGTTAATACTGAAACAGGAGGTGACCGGCAGCTGGATCGTGCCATTTCTGAGCTGAATAAGCTTATCCGCTGAATCGAATAGTTAATCGAATCGTTGGCCGGGTTGTGGACCGAATTGTGGAGGGTGACCATTCGGCCCACAATACGAACCACTATACGGCCCACAATACGAATCATGATTAATAAATTAATCCTCGCCAGCAAAAGTCCTCAGCGCAAACGGATTTTAGAAGATATGGGAATCCGTTTTCGATCTATTCCAAGTCATGTGGATGAGCATCATAGCGGGCTTAAAAAACCGCATGCAATCGCCAAAAGCATTGCCCTCAGAAAAGCTGAAACTATTTCTAAAAAATATCCCAATGAATGGGTTTTAGGCTGCGACACGTTTGTAGTGCTTTCGAACAGCAAAATTGCTGTGAAACCGAGGAATAAAGATGATGCCAGAAAGACCATTAATCTCTACAGAAACTCTCATTGCGACGTATATTCAGGTTTGGCACTGATTAATCAATCTTTGAATAAAAAATTTGTTCAATATAATAAAACACGTCTATATTTTCGCAATTTTAGTGATGAAAATATTGAACAATATTTGTGTTCAGGCGAATGGAAAGGCTGTTCCGGCTCTATGACCATTGAGGGCAGGGGAGGGAAGTGGGTGAAAAAGGTGGAGGGGGATTACTGGAATGTGGTCGGCCTGCCCGTGGAGCTTTTAAAAGAATTCATGAATGAGATAGAAAAAACCGTTTATCCCATTATCAAAGGGAAGAGGGTGGTCATACGGCCTATGACAACCGATGAAATCCCGCTTTTTTACAAATGGGGAACGGTATCAGATGCCACCCCTTACTGGTACGGAAGGTTATCAGGTGATAAAAAAATACCAACATACAAAGCTTTCGTGGAAGACTGGGAACCTTGTTATTTTGATACGAGTAAGCCAGAGGGAGGGCAGTGTTTTATGGTGCTTGCAGAAGGCCGCCCCATCGGCCAGATAAATTACAATAAAATCAGTAAAAAAGACCGTTCCACTGAACTTGATATTCTTATTGCCAAAAAGCGCGATATGAGTAAGGGATATGGTTCGGATGCATTGAAGACTTTGATGAATTATCTATTTAAGAACATGAATATCAGACGATGCTGGATAAAACCCATTGTCAAAAATCCAAGGGCTATTAAGGCTTACGAAAAAGCGGGTTTTAAAGTCAAAAAGACCGTTAAAGAAAAAGGACTGGATCATGTTTATATGGAAAGGGTTAGGAATTGACTTAACCCTCTCCTTTTGATAATCTTTTCAAGGTCTTTTAACCCTACAAAATGACTCTCCAAATCAAGAACAAAGACGAACTCGCAAAAAAACTTGGTCAGGCTATTTATGTTGCCGGTACCCAATGGGGTGATGAAGGTAAAGGAAAGCTGGTGGATATTCTATCTGCCCAGTACGATTTGATCGCCAGAAGTGCGGGCGGCGCCAATGCCGGCCATACGATCTGCGTTAATAATAAGGGTAAGTCAGAAAAATTCATTTTTCATTTACTGCCTTCGGGTGTTTTACATGAAGGAAAGGTCTGCGTTATAGGAAACGGTACAGTTATCCATATTCCTACTCTATTAGAAGAAATCAACGCCCTTAAAAAGCAGGGAATAGACATCCATGAACGGTTATTCATAAGTGACCGGGCCCACTTGATCTTTGAATACCACAAAATCATCGATGAGATTCAGGAAGAGAGGAAAGGCGGCAGAAAAGTAGGTACCACCAAACGTGGTATTGGCCCGGCTTATACCGATAAAATCTCACGAATCGGCATCAGGGTAGGGGATTTAAACGATTTTAATGGATTCGCGGAAAAACTTCGCCGTAATGCGGAGCGTCATATGAAAACTTATGATTTTGACTTTGATATCGAACAGGAGATCAATTACCACAAAGATGCCGCTGATCTTATTCAGGGGTATGTGATAAACACCACAGAGTATATCCACAATAACTACAAAGAGGGTAAAACAATCCTGATCGAAGGCGCTCAGGGCACACATCTGGATATTGACCACGGCACCTATCCTTACGTCACTTCCTCCAATACAATAAGCGGAGGAGCGAGCACCGGCCTTGGTTTCGCACCCAACAAAATAGAGAATGTAGTCGGAATTGTAAAAGCTTACACCACCCGTGTAGGCGAAGGACCGTTCCCTACAGAGCTAGGAGATATGGAAGGGAAGATGCTGCAGGAAAAAGGCGCAGAATACGGTTCCACCACAGGCCGTCCAAGGCGTTGCGGATGGCTGGATTTGATTGTGGTTAAAAACGCCATCGATATAAACGGGATCACGAGCATCAATTTAACCAAACTGGATGTACTCACTGGTTTTCAGACCATTAAAATCGGCGTGGGCTACAAGCTGGATGGCGAACCGACTGCTTATACCCCTGCTTCACTAGCAGATTTTGAACGGGTTGAAGTGGATTATATTGATATGGAGGGCTGGACAGAGGACATCAGTAAGGTTAAAAAATTCTCTGATCTGCCAAAAACCTGCCAGGCTTATGTAAAAAAAATTGAAGAACTGCTTGAAACTCCTATTAACTTTATCGGCGTAGGCGTGCATCGGAATGAGATGATTTACCGCTAAATTATGTATGAAGTTGAAGCCAAAGTGCCTCTTAAAAAGGCGGATGTTCAAAGACTAAGGAGGGAACTTCCAAAGATTGCTCAGTATTCTAAAAAGGTAATCAAAAAGGATTATTATTATGCTAATCCGAAAACTTTTTTTCTGCGCATCAGAGAAAAAAATAAAAAAGGAGTACTCAACCTTAAATCCAAAAAAGTAGAGCAGGGGATAGAGCTTAATCAGGAAATAGAGCTTTCTATAGATTCAGCCTCAAAATTCCATGCATTACTCAAAAAAATCGGAATCCTGCTGACCGCTAAAAAAGATAAAATCAGCGAAATATATAAGAAAAAGGATTTGCAGATCGAGCTGAATTTTGTAAAAGGGTTGGGGTACTTTCTGGAAATAGAGATCATTGTTCAGTCCAAAACCCAAATTCCGAATGCTAAAAAGGCTTTACTCAGGCAGTTCGCTCAGCTAGGATTTAGCCCTAATGATTTTGAAAAGAAATATTATCTTGAACTCTTGGCGGAAAAGAGGAAGAATTGATTGAGAATTGATCGAGAATAGATTATCAATTCTATATCCATTCTCAATCGGGAGGTAGTGGCGAGGAATAAATCAATCCGAACACATGTTTATTAAATTTTTCAAACGCAAACCACAGCCAAAAGCCATTGTCGCCTTAGATCTGGGGACAGAAAACGTGAAAGCTATTCTTTTTACCGTGGAGGAAAAACAGAATATGAGCGGTGAAGTAATCGGAAAACGGGGTATTATTAAAGGAGTTGGCAAAATCCACTATCGGATTAGCGATATGAAAAACTCCATCACCGATATAGCCAGCGTAGTGAGGAATGCCAAAGAAGCTATCCGTATCGCCTCGCAGGAAGCCAGCCTTCAACCCCAGCAATTGGTAATGGGGATTGCCGGTGAATTTATAAAAGGTGCTACTTCCACCATGACTCATAAGCGCGAAGATCCAGAAAGTAAGATCAATGTGACGGAACTTAGAAATATTGTTCACAAACTTCAATGGAAATCCTTTGCAGAGATCCGTAAAGCTCTTAGTGAAGAAACCGGATACCCTGAAATCGACGTAAAACTCATACACAGCTCAATCGTTGAAATACGGATCGACAAATATAAAGTGGCCAATCCACTGGGTTTTCAGGGAAAAGAGGTGCAGATGTCCATTTTTAACTCTTTTGCCCCGCTTGTTCATTACGGCGCGCTTCAGAATATTGCAGATGACCTGGAACTGAATCTTTTAGGCATTGTTTCAGAGCCCTTTGCACTGTCCCGCTGTTTTGATTTCGAAGAAGGGGAGCTCTCCGCAATATTCATTGATGTTGGAGGAGCTGTTACGGATATCGCCGTGGTTAAAAACAGCACTGTGGTAGGCACCAAGATGTTCGGTATTGGTGGGCGTACATTTACCAAACGACTGGCCATGGAGCTGAATATATCGTTTGATGAAGCGGAAAAATTAAAATATGCCTACACAGCCGACAAACTGGAGCAGAAATCCAAAAAAATCATCAGCGATATTATAAATGATGATATGGAAGTCTGGCTGGAAGGTATTGTTCTTGCTATATCCGAATTCAAACAAACCGGCACATTACCACTAAAAATACTGCTTTCAGGAGGAGGAACCTATCTTCCTGAGATCAAAAAGACTTTAGATGCCAGAAAATGGCACAAAAAGCTCCCGTTTGCCAGAACTCCGCAGACAAGCTACTTAACACCGAAAAATTTAAGGAATATCATCGACGAAACCAAAAAGATCAAAGAAAGGGAAGATATCATACCGCTTTCCCTGGTTAATATAGGTATAGACCTGGCAGGGGAGGAGACTGTTGTCCAGAAAGTCTTAAGAAAAGTGATCGGGATTATGAAGGTTTAACTGATTATTTCAGTCAATATTTCCAAAGCTCTTTCCCGTGTATGATTCTCAGGCACTTCTTCAAAGAGCGTATCTTGAATTTGCCTCAAAGTCTGACCAACTTTAGGACCACCTGTTTTTAAGGCTAAAGCCTGCATTACATCATAACCAGTGATAAGCTTTGGGATATCTTTTTCTTTAGCTCCGCTGATTAATTCTTCATATCTTTCTTTAATGTCTTCCACTGTTGCGTCTTCAAAATGAATTTCCTGATTAATTGGCACAGCACTGCTCTCATCAGCCTCAGCAAGCAAAAGCAAGTCTTCAAAATAAGGATTTATGTCTGTTAATTTCTCGTTATACACAAAGCGCTTGGCTCTGGCGTTCCTCATTTTGGTTAAACTCAAAACCCGTATGTGGTTTTTAATAAGCCAAACGATTCTTTTTCTTTTATGATTAGGAAATTTCAGACGCCGACAAATAGAATTAGCCATATCAGCCCCGATCTTATCATGATTGATAAAAGAAACATTACCACGACCATCTTCCTGTCTTGTGGCAGGCTTTCCAATATCATGCAAAATAGCTGCCCAACGCAGTTCATCAGAGGTATCATCCGGCAAATTATCCGCTAACATACAGGTATGCACAAAAACATCACCTTCCATATGATAAGGAGGTCCTTGTTCGCACTCCGACAAAGCATCAACTTCCGGTAAGATGTGCTTTAGTAAGCCCACATCTTTTAAAAGCTGTAAGATTTCTGAAACAGGCCCAATAGCAAACATCTTTTCAAGCTCTTCTTTAATCCGTTCTGCAGATACAGAAGTAATAAGATGGGCATTTTCCCGAATAGCCTTACTGGAAGCTTCATCCGATTGAAAACCGGTTTTTCTCAAGAAGCGGACATATCGAAGCATACGAAGTTTATCCTCATTAATTCGATCCACTGGATTACCAATAAACCGAAGAATTCCAAATTTCATATCTTCAATTCCGCCGACGTAATCAATAACCGTATCATCTAAAGGGTCATAAAAAATACCATTAATGGTTAAATCCCTTCGGACTGCATCTTCTGCCGGATTGCGCACAAACGAAACCGAATCAGGGCGCCTGCCATCGGAATACTGGCCATCGGTACGAAAAGTTGCAATTTCTATCTCTTCATACTCATCATCTTCATTTTTAAACATGGCAATAACAACGCCAAATGCCTGACCAACAGGTTTGACTTTAATTTGATGGCATTCCATTAAAGCTATTAATTCATCGGGGGTTGCATTGGTGCACAGATCAATATCTTTAGATGGCTGACCAAGCAATAAATCACGAACAGCACCGCCAGCGATCAGAACACAGTATTGAGTACGGATAATCTCAATTATCTCAATGATCTGTTCCTTAATTGGCATTTGCTCTAAATCCAAAGAAGATAGCCTGATTGGTTGATTTTTATATTTTTCCATTAATATAGTTATCAAAAAGGGAGTTATAATACCATGAAATAACTTTAATGTCAATTAAAACAAATATACATTAAATATAACTGGGTAGTTACCTTGGAATTAAAAGGTGATTTATTTTTTAGTTCTCAATACTAGTACTTAATATAGAAAAGAGGGGATATTTCTATATCAAAAAGTAATCCCGTACAATGTATCTTATACGGGATTTATATACTGGATTTACAGTAAATACAGAAAATCTATGACTTAACTTATCTGCTCGGCTTTAATGATTAAACGACGCAAAGTAGTTCCTACTGGTGTACATGTCATTAAAGTTGATGTTTTTTCATCATGCGGTTGGTTCAAAACAGTAACATTTGATGGCTGAACTTCTTGTTTGTCAACTACTTTGTATACATATTTAATCTGATCGTAATAAACATAATAACGATCACCGACATCAAGTTTTCCTAAAGTTGCAAAAACATCCTTAAATTTACCGGAATCCCATGGATAATACGAACTGTGGCCGGTCATGAATACATTTCCGAACTGTCCTGGCTTGGCGGTTCCGGGATAATGGACCACACCGCCCCTTAAGCCGTCCTGTATCTGATTTTCCAGTTCATTCCAGTCTTCACCTTCAATATTTTCTGTGCTCATAGTAACCAATGGCACGCTTTTTCCGAGCTTTGGGATTACAAGGCGGTTATCAGTTGGGGCTATAGGCATATCGATCCATGCAAATTGTTTACGTAAAATATCCTTTTCATCAGGCAGAACCTGTAATAGCAGGGAAGGATCAACTTCCTTACTCCCCTCACCTGCTGCATCTTCCAGAATTTCCTGGGCTTTAGCCTGGGCATCGGGATTAATAACACCATCAAAAATCTGTTTATAAGCACCGAAATTAAGCGCAAAAAACGAAACAGAGAAGATTATACTAGTTACTACTGTAAAACGTACGAATTGCCAAAATTTCTCGGAAAACGAGATTTTTTGTTCCAAATCGGTGATTTCATCTTTGTAATTAATATGCATTCTAGTCTTTAATTATAGCACATTTAAGCTGAACTCTCAATGTTAAGCATAATAAATGTACCATATATCATCTCTCTTGTCAACCCTATAAACACACTTAAAAAAATCTGAAATCACAAGTCTCAAATCACAAATATTAAGGTGTTTCTATCCGAGGGAAAATAATACTCCCCTCCCCCAGTGTATCCCATCTTGGCACCACGCCCCACCCAACCTCTGACTCAGTATTGATTTCCGGTGGAAGGCCGATCTGCCGGCGGATCATAGCAGCGCTTTTAGGGATTATCGGAGTAATCATAATGCTAATATGGCGGATGACTTCCAGCAAATTACACAAAACCGCTTTAGCTTTTTCCGGATCATCTTTAATCAAGCTCCAGGGCTTTTCCTCCTCCATCATCTTATTGGCAAAATCAACCAATCTCCACACATGAAAAATAGCCTCATGTATGTTGAAAATATCCATATCCGACACATATTTTCTCCATGTATCATCCACCTTTTTTTTGTAATTATCGGCAAATCTGTCGAATGTAAAATCTTTAATATCATTCCTGCTGATCAGTGTATGAACGCGGTTTACAAGATTACCCAGATTATTGGCAAGATCAGAGTTGTAACGCTCAATAAAAAGCTTGTCGTTAAAATCACCGTCTCTGCCGCTTGGGATTTCCCGGAGCAGGTAATAACGCAGAGCATCAACACCGTATTTATCAACAATTTTAACAGGATCCACCACATTCCCAAGGGTCTTACTCATCTTATCCCCATTATGGGTGATAAAACCATGTACCAAAATGCTCTTAGGAACAGGTACTCCGGCAGACAGTAACATACCTATCCATACGCCGGCATGGAATCTTACAATGTCTTTCCCGATCACATGCAGGTCGCAAGGCCAGTAAGTTTTAAATCTGTCGCTTTCTTCCGCATATCCCATGGCGGATATATAGTTAGTTAAAGCATCACACCATACATACATAACCTGATCAGGACTGCCTGGTACATCAACTCCCCACGGAAGCACATCCCGTGGGCGGGAAAAGCTGACATCATGCAGACCCTCCTTAATCATATTCAGTATTTCGGCCTTGCGGGAAGCAGGAACAATACGGAGTTCATCGGATTCGATTAATTCACCGATTTTATCGCTGTATTTAGAAAGCTTGAAAAAATAATTTTTTTCCTTTAAAAGCGTTGGTGGCTTTTTATGATGCGGACAATTTCCATCCACAAGATCCTTTTCAAGCATAAAAGCCTCACAACCCTCACAATAAAGGCCTTCGTATTCCTTTTCATAGATGTCACCTGCTTCAACCAGTTTTTTCCATAATTTCTGGCAGGCCGGCCAATGTCGTTTTCGGTCTGATGTGCGTATAAAATCGTCATTGGTAAGCCCGAGAAGCCCTTTTAAATTCTCATAAGTTGCAGCGTTCTGATCCACAAAATCCTGAGTATTCATTTCAGCTTTTTTTGCAGCATTGAATATCTTAACTCCGTGTTCATCTGTACCTGTTAAAAAGAAGGTATCAGCCCCCATCAGCCGTTTATAGCGGGCAATTGCATCTGTCAGGATAAATTCCAAAGCATGCCCCAAATGCGGAGCCGCGTTTACGTAAGCGATTGCGGTGGTAATGTAGAATTTTTTCATAACGAAATAAAGATACCATTAACATTTAACAATTGACAATTAGCATTTGATCTTTGACTTTTTAGTTCGCTTATCGGTTGTCGTATCTCGATGCTCGATATTTATTAAATTTAGTGCTTCGAGCTTCGTGTTACGATTTACGATAGCCGTTAATTGTCAGGTGTCACATGTCAAAAGTTAAACGGTGGCCTTATAAATGATACTGATGATATTTGTCACCACCGCGTAAGCCAGGATTACAGCAAGTAAGCCCATAACAGCGTATTTGATAGTTTTTTTCGCCCCATCCATCATTTCCTGATTACCGAAAGATGTAATATATCGAATACCGCCCAGAACCAGAAAAAAGACCGCCACACTGCCGGATGCGTAAAGAACAAGATTGATTGCGAATTGCAGAATTTCATTAATTGTGGTTTCCGCCCCGGCGCTTACATCACGGGTGCCAGGCAGATTCTCCGGCCGAAGCACTTCAAACGGCTCATTTGTATTTTGAAAATCTTTAATTCCGATCCCAAAAGCCTCCCGCATATACATCGGAAACAGAATTAGTGAGCCTAGGATGATTTGAGTTAATCTTTTCATACTTTCTTAATTGATGACCTGATGGGTAATCTAATCGGCGGTCTAATTGTTTGTTTTATTTTCTCACTGGATCACCAGGTCACTTGTGAGCAAGTGAATCAGTGCTCCAGTGTTCCAGTGAAAATTACAATTAGGTCCCCTATTAGGTTTCCGTCCCGAGAGAAATCGAGGGACAGGCCTACCATTAGTAATTAAATAAACCCAAAGAAATCAATATCCGTCACAGCCTTCACAATAGCGAAAGCCAGAGAGACAAAAGCAAAGCCGATCAAGGTGTAATAAAGCATTGTTTTGGACTTTGTAAGACGTTCATCGTTACCGAAAGCTGTTATAAGCATAACACCGGAAATCACAAAGGTGACAAAAACCGCCAGGGACGCAAATCGGAAAAGCAGACGTATGAACTGAGGGATAAAATCCTCCATAATATCTCCAGTCGGCACAGTGCCTTCTTTGGCAATACCTGTTGCACCTGGCTGTACCGGCTTTATCAGATAGGCACTGGCTTCGTTGAGTTTAGTGTGTGCTTCCTTTTCTTTAGTTGTAAAAGCACTACTAGGTTGAAGATCTGCCGTAATATTACTACCGGCATCTAGTGATGTAAAAGCTTTAACTGCATTCTTAGCAGCCTTGGTATACGAGCTAACTCCATCTTTTTTAGGGTCATCTGAATCCATTTTTTCAATCCTGAGTACCAATGTGTCATATTTAGCCTGTACTTCATTCTGCAGACTTTCCATATAATCTTTCAGATCACCCCTGTCATCCGCAAAAGCATTCGGAGCTGTAAAGATAGAAAGTAAAAACAGTAAAATGCCGATTTTTTTAAAAACAGTAATCATTAACTTAATTGTATAGTGGTAATAATCTTAACAATGCCATATGCGGTAATGGCTAAAATCAAACCGATTATTGCATATGTAATGGTTTTTTGCGCATTTTTATGCTTTTCTTCATCTCCGTAAGCTGTCATATACTGATATCCACCAATAATCAAAGCGATAACAGAAAGTGCTACCGCTAAACCTATTGTGAATTGAATAGCAAACGGTATTACTTTACTGAAAATTATACTTGTTTCGACTTCACCTGTAAGAATCTGACTTCCAGGCAGAATATCTCCGCCAACAGGCGCCGTAAGCTCTATTTTATCCCGACCAAAGCCCTGAGCTAAAGCGGATGGGATTTGAAGTAATGAGGCAATGCCTGTGATGATGAAATATTTTAGTTTGTTCATGTTTTCGTATTGTGGGCCGCATTGTGGACCGTATTGTAGGTCGTATTGTGGGGGTGAATTGCTAATCCACCATTCGGTTCACTAGCGCTCCACTATCGGGAGCTAGAACGCAAAGAAAGTCGGATTAATAGTGTAAAGAATAAGCGAAGCCGTGAACCACAGAATAATACCGACTATTGCCTTTGTTATACGGCTTTTACCTGCATCAAATTTAGCTGTATCACCACCGGCCGTTGTCATCTGAATACCGCCTATAACAGTAAAAAGCACAGCGATTGCAACGATAAGGCCGGACATATACGTATAAATCAGGCCCAGATAATTGTAAAGCAGGCCAAACGGTCCTTGATATGGTTTGTCGGGGTCGAAAGTAAGCACCGCCTGAACCGGCCCATGTGCGTTTTTTGGAATCGCACCGCCTCCCCAAAGCTTATGAGTACATACATCCTTTTTTTCTATTTTTGTACAAGTCACAAGATAAAGGTCATAGTTCGGTTTTCCGCCAATCGGCTCTTCCAGAAAAAGGCAGTTCACTGGTACTACTAATTCATTTCCTTCTTCAGGTTTTTGTTCATGGCATTTAGAAGGGCTGTCAACTACTACTACTTTTTTGCTTTTGATAGTCTTCTCAATACCCGTTTCCCCCTCATCTTCAGCAAAAGCAAAAGAGCTGAACATTAATGTAAAAGCGATTAAAAAAGCTGATAATTTAAGGATTTTTTTAACCATAAATGTTTTTGATAATAAGCTGTACAGTTGTAACCAAAATATAAGCGCCAAGCACAAAAGCAAGGCCTATTACTGACTTAAAGATATAAGATTTTCCTTTGTCATACATGTCCTGTCGGCCTGCAGAAGCCAGCATCATAAAACCGCCAATCGACATCATCAAAACCGCGGCTGAACCGACTGTGGCGGCAAGAATGGTTATAAACCGTTCAAAAATAAAATTAAAGCCTTTATTTATCCATCCTGTCTTTTCCTGAGAACGCATACCGGGAGGGGTGATAGTGTCCAATTCAAACATAAAATATTCACTCTTAAGATCTGAATCCTGAGCAAGGGCTGGTGTTGGCGAATAAGACATGCCAACAGTAAAAACCGTTGCCACAAGAGCGCAGGTGAAAAGAAGTTTTTTTAGCATTTTTATTATTTTTGTTTTTAACAATAACATTATACCATTTTCAAACCCCAAAATCCAACCGAATAAGTGTGGAATATTCAAGGAATAATATCTACTATCTTGTCATTCAGAGCAAAGCGAAGAATCTCACCAAATAAACATTGGTATCTAGGTGGGATTCTTCCTCCTTGCAGTCGTCTGAATGACAAGAGAGAAGCTAGACTTCAATAGAGGCTTGCTCATCCTTTTTTACACCTTTAATCCGGACTTTGATTTCAGAATCCGTTTCATCAAAAGCCTTCGGACGTTCAACATCGGGAAGTTCGGGCTGAATAGAGACCTCTCCTTCAGAGATTTTAATAACGTCTTTATCCACTTTGCCGAATTCCTTACTGGCATTGTTATAACTGCTCACCGTAGTATTTAAGTGCGTGCCAAGCTTGACCATGCAATCCTGATAAGTATTTAAGTGGCGGCCCAAATCCCCTACCCTTTTCTGGATTTCCACAGCCTGTTTTTCAATAGTCAGAGCTTTTAAACCATGCATAACTGTTTGCAGATAGGCGTAAAAAGTCATGGGTGAAACTATTATTACCCTCTTTTTAAAGGCGTATTCAATAAGGTCATGGGTATTTACATCGAGCGTTCCGATCTTCTGGCTCAGCAGATTATAAAACACCCCGTCCGCCGGTATGAACATGAATGCGAATTCCGTAGTGTTCTCTTCCGGGCGTACGTATTTGGAGGTTTCATCGATTCGCTTTTTCAGATCAGC
>SDBT01003495.1_pt1 | contig 27123 bp, 27 predicted proteins | sample 2277101 | NCBI WGS metagenome assembly SDBT01 (sample SAMN10404973, study PRJNA504765) | marine sediment metagenome | isolation source: marine sediment core GS10_PC15, 103 cmbsf | place: Arctic Ocean: Southern Knipovich Ridge | collected 2010 | reverse complement strand
CGACTGAAGTTCTTCATCTGCGGCGGCGCGCCCCTGTCGGCCGCCATCGCCGAGTTCTTCGAGAGCCTGGGAGTGCTGGTGATCGAGGGCTACGGCCTGACCGAGAACGTGGGCGCCGCCAACGTCAACCGGCCCGGCCGCTACCGTTTCGGCACGGTGGGGCCGCCCATCCTGGGCGTGGAGGAGCGCATCGCGTCCGATGGCGAGATCCTGATCCGCGGGCCCAACGTGATGGCCGGCTACTACAACCAGCCCGAGGCCACCCGGGCGGTGCTCGACGAGGACGGCTGGCTGCACACCGGAGACATCGGCTATTTCGAAGCAGACGGTTTTCTGCGGGTGACCGGTCGCATGAAGGACATCATTGTCACCTCGGGCGGCAAGAACGTCTCGCCGCAGAACATCGAGAAGCGGCTGCGCATGAGCAGGTACATCAAGCAGGCCATGGTGTACGGCGACGGGCGGCAACACCTGACAGCGCTGATCTCCCTCGACGAGGAGCACCTCCAGCGCTTCGCCGAGGAAGAGGGCCTTGCGTTCGACAAGATCGGTGAGCTGGCGGTCCACCCCGGCGTGCGCGAGCTGATCCAGCGCGAGATCGACGAGTGCAACCGCAAGCTGGCCTCCTTCGAGACCATCCGGCGCTTTGCCATCCTGCCCGAACCCCTGTCAGTGGACGCCGGCGAGATCACCCCGACCCTCAAGATCCGACGCCAGGAAGTGGAGATCCGTTACCGCGATCTGATCGAGGCCATGTACGAGGATCCCTCTCAACGACCCGAGCCGGTCTGGGCGGGAGAATCTTGAGAAATTGAGAAGCATCCGGATACCAGCGTTGCTCGTCGTCGCGTTCTCGGCGTCCCTGGGGCTAGCGGGCGATCAGCAGGAGTTCACCAGCTCCGAGGCTTTCGGTAAGTTCCGCCGGGGCGGCCGCGAGGTGGTGGCCGAACGGGCGGTCGACCTGAACGGAGACGGGCTGTCCGACGTCCTGGTGGTGGGACGTTCCGACGACGGTCTGGACGTGTCCGCATTCTGGAACAAGGGCCGGGGGGTCTTCGATCTACTGTCCCGCTCCCGGGCCGTGCCGGCAAGCCAGCTCGCGTCCTTCGGGCCGGTCGCGCTGGGTGACCGGCAGGGATTCTACCTGGACGCGGTCGAGGACAGCCCCGACGAGGCCGACCATTTCATGATCCTGTTCGCGGCCAACCCGGCCGGGCTGGTGCAGGTGTTCCACACCCGGTACCGCGAGATCCATTCCGAGGAGGAGGCCGGCCGTGAGGCCGTTCAGGTGGTGGATCTGGGCGGCCTGACGCAAGGATTGAACTTCGTCCCGGCAAGCTCCGGCTGGCCCAGGCTGGTGCTCGGCTTCGCGCCCAAGTCGGTCGAGTTGCGTACACCGGAAGGCAAGCGCGCGAGGGTGTTGATCGGCGGATACCGGCGCGTGTTCTCCGCCCATCAGGGACGCTACCGGCTTGATGAGGACCGCTTCGTGGACTACCTGCAACCCGTTCCCGTGCAACGCATCTCGGCCAGCTCCGAGCTGGACGGCCACGAGGCCGCCCGGGCAATCGACGGCGAGCCGGTCACGGGATGGATCTCGGAACGGGCCGACGCCGTCCTTGGGCTGGAGTTCGTTGGCGAGGTTGCGGTGCGTGCGGTCAGGCTGGTTCCGGGGTGCGCCTCGAGCGCCGCCGGCTGGGAGGACAACGGTCGGGCAGTTTCGTTCTCCCTGCACTTCCCGGGCGACGTGGTCGTTCGCGTCGACAGGTCGAAGCCGGACGAGCCGGATCCACGCTTGCTGGGCTTCGCGGACTACGCCCTGCCCGGCCTGGATTTCGGGGTACAAACGCTGGTGTTCTTCCGCGAAGCCTTGCGCGTTTCTTCGATGAAGCTGGTACTTTGCGAGATCGAGGCCGGCTCGAAGAATGGCGGCCGGGTCTGCCTGGCTGAGGTGACGGCCCTGCAGGCGCTGGCGGATGATCGCTGACTGTCTACTCAGACTGCTCAGAGGCCGAGCACGTTGCCCAGCTTCATGGCCAGGCTCATGTCGCCCTTGATCTTCAGCTTGCCGGTCATGAACGCCATCTGGCCGTTGAGCTTTCCGGTGACCATGTCCACGAAGTCGGTGCTGGTCATGGTGATGGTGCACTTGGCGCCGGCGTTATCGCCCTCGCCGACCTCGCCGCCGCTCTTGGTGGTGTCCACCCACCACTTGCCACCGTCGTCGCCGGTGATGTCGAACTGGTATATGGCGTTGACCTTGGTCACGTCGTCGCCCTTTTTCTTCAGCCTGGGGGGCAAGTGCTCCGTGAAGATCTCTTTCGGGGTTGGCATATTGGTTCCTCCTGGTTATCTGATTGACAATTCAATCACAAAAAAATCGGGTGGACCGTAGCACGCACCTGGGGCTTTGTCAACCCACGTCATCTATCTGAAACAACTAGTATTTTCCTCGTTTGCCTTCAGGGACGCCGGGTGCCAGGATGGCCTGAACCGTCCTCCCGGCGACCGGCCCGAGGGCGTCTGGTGCCGGTGGGAGTTCACCAGCCACAAGCAAGGCGAACGCCAAACCCCTTGACCCGCTCCCCGGATCTACGTAAAAAGACAGGTCAGGAGCTCTGTGACATGCCGGCGTGGTGAAATTGGTAGACGCGCTGGACTCAAAATCCAGTGGGAGCGATCCCGTGTCGGTTCGACTCCGACCGCCGGCATTTCTATTGCGCCCGCAAAGCCTTACCCCGTTTGGCTTTGCGGGCCTTCGTTGTTTCTGGCTCGATCCCATCCGTGAATCCCCGGAAGTGCTCGGAAGCCCCATTTCTGGCACGGACCCGGCACAAAACCCGGCACAGTTTCGACGCAGCGATCCAGCGGGCTTCTCGCGGCCTATCCTTGGCCGTCCCGTTCAAGGCGCTGAGTTCAGATGAGGCTTAGGTATGTTTCTTTTTGTAAAGGTAGACTTCGTGCCCGGTGTCCCACCAGAGAATCTTGAAGTACTCGTTGTCTCTGATTCCCCAGAGTCGCCCCCTGCCGTGAAAGGCGAATGAAAATAGCTCGTCAACATCGTTTTGCCCGATCTCTTCTAGCCGACTTTGGGCTTCCGTTGAGATATCCTCCACCAGTATCGTATGGTGCCGATGCCCAGAAATCTCACTCCATTTCATCGTTTCGAAATCGGAAAGTTTCTCGCGTATGTAGCTCAGATCCTGAAGGACCCCAGTGGCCTCTGTTGGGTCAATTCTGCCATCACTATCCGACTGTGGGCAGAAGCCCCATCTCCCGGACAAGTCCATGATACGGAAATGCCATCCTGGACGCTTCCCCTCGCTTGATTCAACAGCGCGCTCGCGTGGTATCTTCTTCAGCTCGTCACGGGTTTCTTTGAATGTCTTCTTGGGGCGCGTTTTCTGGCCCCTCCTCTTTTTCTTCTGTGGTGCCATTGGTGAGCGAAGCTAGTCGTTATCCCGGGTCCGGGAGTGAGCTGTAGTACTCATACATCGAATCATGAGTGATTACGCGGCATGTCCTCTCGTCGGGATCTAGACCCTTCCTTGCATTGCGCCAAGGTCGCTCACGGTGGGCGAGATCACTGAGCTGCTGCCCCGTCTTCTTCCCGTAGTACTTGAGCACGGCGTCTAATGTTTCCATCTGGTCATAGTTCAGGTTATCGGGATCACCCACTGGCCATTCTCTGACACAAAACTGACCCTTGTGAATGTGGTAGAGTTGAGGCACGACGGGGCCATTGGCCCAGGCCTCGATCCGGGCACGGAACAAAGGGGCTTCATCCCATACGAGCGACCATGCCTGGGAGTAGTACATGAGCTTCTGGAGCTTCCAGGTGGTCATCGGTCGCCCGAACTCTCCGAGAATGTAAGCCGCAACGTCGTGGGCACTTACAACCCCCATTTCGTACCTCCTACGTAGGTTTTACGACATTGACAGGACGCTAGCACAGCCACCTGACAAAACGCAAGCCGATACGAAGCGGAAATCAAGCTGCCGGTTGACCCTTCCGGGCCAGGTCGGTACACTGTTCCAGGGGCTAGGGTCGCTCCCGAAAGCCGGCCTCCCAGCCGGTTGCCCCCTCGCACTTCTGGGAGCTGCGATGGGAGGCGGCATCATGAGGAACTACGAGGCACCGCGGGTGGTCGATGGACTGCCCCTGCCCCCGTATAGGCGAATCCCCGGGCTTTGGGCCGTCGAGCAGTACCACACCGGGTTCGATGGACGCGCTTTTGCGGCAGAGGTTGAAGCGGACCCGGCTCTGGCTGGCATTGCGAGGCGCGCCCGTCGCAGGCCAGATCCGGGACATGATCCAGGGCGCCTGGGAGGAGATGGGCGGGCATGCCCGTCACATGGACGAGATCGGGCGGCTCCGGTTGAGCACTCGGCCATCGCCCGAATGGCGGCGCGCGCGCGACCGGTCGCTGGGACTGACCGCGTCCTCGTTCAATCAGGCCCTATGCAGCCTGAGGGCCAGCGGACAACATGCCACCTACGTCACCGAAACGTCTCGTCTAGTGGAGCGGCCCGGGCTGATCTTGCGCCTACTGTGGGCCTCGCTGGTGGCCGAGGCCTTCGGGAATCCGCGCCTCCCGCGCCATTGGCGGACGGCATGTTGTGCCTGTGATGTTTCAACCCAGGACGCCGCTCGGGGCTCGGCTCTACATACGAGCTGGAGGCGCTGGCGTAAAAAGGTCAACTGCAAAGTGCCCGCCTGGATGGAGTCCGGCCGCATAGGCCCGCTACGTCGAGGCTGAATCAATCCTCCTCAGGGGGGGGACACAAGCGAGCATGATCCCTGCTTGTGCCCTCTGACGAACTTCCCCCACATGCGCGATCATGTGCGCATGGATACCTCGGAAAAAATCCGATTTGCGATGGTAGCCCAGCGGTTGACGGGCGCGGACCTGGCACGCCGGTTGCTCGTATCGCCTTCGACCGTAACCCGTTGGCGCACGGGCGCGACCCGGCCGCGGGGGCTGCATCTAGTAGCCCTGGCCAAGCTGCTCGGCTGTTCGCCCCAGTGGTTGATCTCCGACAACCACGATGGAGGCGAGCCATGAACGGCGATGGTCCCTACTTGGACATGATCGCAGCGGGAGATGCTGCTGGCCTGTCACCGCGCACTTTTGCCGACTGGAGATGGCGAGCCCGGCACGGCTTACCTGTCACCGCAGCCGCCCGTGATTTCGTCAACCGGTTGATCAAGGTCGGCCGCGCCTGGCGCATCTCCGAGCGCGACCTGCAAGCCTGGCTTGCCGGTTGTCGAGGACAGATCCGCAGGGCACCGGACAGCACACCACTGCTCGAGTTGGCCCGCGAGGCCCGGGAGGTTGCTGGCCGTGCCAGGAACGCGATTCCCGCACGGCGCGTGGACGGCCTCGCGCATCTCTCCGAAGCGCTCGCCCAAGCCCTGGGATTACTAGCAGCCGAAATCGAACAGGCACCGGATATGCAGTCCACTTCCGGGGTCGGGTCAAGTACACGGGATAACAACGATCCGTCATTCGAGCGGGAAGACGTGTGCCGAGATTCGTGCCCGATGGAGGACAGCAAATGCGTTCACTGATAGCCCCCCCCGCCCGCTGGCTTGTTCGCTGGCTTCGTGCGCGCTCGTCTTTCGCCTGGCGAAGTGACCGGCCGGGCCTCGCCTTCGTGACGAACTGGGCCGCGCATGTCGTCGCGCGGACGGCGGGCATCATCGGCCATGATCAACCGCTGCCTGTGGACGACAACGAGATTTGACCATGGCGAAGCCGATCGAAAATGTGCTTTCCGCCGTGGCCTCCAAGGGTGGCCAACCGAAACGAAACGCCCACGGATGGGAGGCGCGCTGTCCGGCGCATGACGACCAGCACGCGAGCCTTTCGGTCAGCGCCACCAATGAGGGCAAGGTGCTGGTGAGATGTCATGCCGGTTGCTCATTCAAGGATATCGTGGCCGCCCTCGGATTGAGGTCGGCCGCCTTCTTCCCGGACAACAGCAACCGCAAGGGTCGGATCGTCGCGGAGTTCCCGTATCGCAACGAAAACGGCACCGTGCTGTTTGTCGTCGCCAGGTTTGCGCCGAAGAAATTTCGACAGTATCGTCTGACCGGCAATCCACCGGAAAAGGTCTGGAGTCTTGACGGGTGCAGGCGGGTGCCCTATCGCCTGCCGGAAACCCTCGAGGCCATCAAGGCCAACCGGACGATCTACATCGTGGAGGGCGAAAAGGACGTTGAATCCCTGGTCGAGTGGGGACTGGACGCGACCACATGCCCGCAGGGCGCCGGCAAGTGGCGGTCGGAGTTCAACCGGCATTTCCGCGGTGCCCGGGTCGTGATCGTCCCGGATAGCGACGGACCCGGGCAGAGGCACGCGCACCAGGTCGCCAAGAACCTGAAGACCATAGCCGCCGATGTTCGGATTCTCGAGCTACCCGCGAAAGACACGACGGACTGGATCGTCAACGGCGGAACGAAAGACGAGTTGCTGCGCCTAGCCTCCGAGGCCCGGCCGGCGGCGACCTGGATCACGGAACAGGAAGCCGCAGATGTCAACCGCCAAGAGTTCCACCTGACGGACACCGGCAACGCCATGCGGTTGGTAGCTGCCCACGGCGACGATCTGCGGTACTGCCACCCGTGGGCGCGCTGGTTCGCCTGGGATGGCCGGAGATGGCCGGAGGATCTTTCCGGCGAGATCCAGCGCCGGGCACAAGAAACCGTGCGCGGGATCTACACAGAGGCGCAGAACGCAGCCACCGAGGCGACGCGCAAGGACCTGGCGAGTCACGCCATGAAATGCGAATCCGAATCCAAGCGGAACGCCATGGTCAGCCTGGCCCGCTCGGAGCCGGGGATCCCGGTCCTGCCCGAAGAATTCGACCGTGACCCGTGGTTGCTGAACTGCGAGAACGGCACGCTTGACTTGCGGACGGGCAAGCTGCGCCCCCACGGCCGAGACGACTTGATCACGGCTCTCGCCCCTGTGGAGTACGACCCGCAAGCCGATGCGCCCACCTGGCGAGCATTCCTCAACCACGTCATGGACGGCAACGCGGCCTTGATCGAATTCCTTGGCCGGGCGGTTGGGTACTCTCTGACGGGCGACACCACGGAGCGGATCGTGTTCCTTCTGTACGGCACCGGGGCCAACGGTAAGACGGTTTTTCTCGAGTCCATCCGGGCCATGCTGGGGCCGGAGTATTCGAGGCGCACACCCACTGAAACCCTGCTGGCCCGGCGGGGAACAGATATCCCGAACGACGTTGCGCGGCTTCGCGGCGCCCGTCTGGTGTCGGCCAGCGAAAGCGACGAAGGCCGGCGGCTGGCCGAAAGCCGGATCAAGGATCTGACCGGCGGCGACACGATCACGGCCCGGTTCATGCGTGCCGAATTCTTCGAGTTCCGGCCCGAGTTCAAGCTGTGGCTGGCAACGAACCACAAGCCAACGGTCCGGGGCACAGATGAGGGGATCTGGGATCGCATCCGGTTGATCCCGTTCACCGTCCGAATCCCGGAGCCGGAGCGCGACAAGCAGTTACTCGACAAGCTGCGCGACGAGCTGCCGGGGATCCTGGCGTGGGCCGGGAAAGGGTGCCGTGCGTGGCAGAAAGACGGCCTGAGTGTGCCGCCGGAGGTCAGGCAAGCCACAGGGGCCTACCGAGCCGAGCAAGACGTTCTGGGGGCTTTCCTGGACGAGCGGTGTGTTCTTCAGGACAACGCACAGGCGACGGCCGGGGACTTGTTCAAGATGTACCGGGAATGGGCGGAGGCGGCCGGCGAACGGGCAGTTTCGCGCACCCGTTTCGGGTTGCAGCTTGCAGAGCGGGGGTTGACCAAGAGCAGGGGCCATGGTGGCCGGACGGTCTGGAAGGGTGTCGGACTGCTTGACGGGTGAGCTGTTTGAATAGTTTGAAGGACTTTTGGCTATGACGCTAAGAAATTCTCTCATAAGGGTTAATCCGGAAAGTGGTTCAAACCATTCAAACCCTTCACCCGAGAGCATTTCAAAGCCCCCTGAGACCCTCGAGGGCGAGAGCGAGGACATGCCAGGACAAGGGGCAAGTCCTCCGACGCCAGAACGGCCGCCCGTGTCCAGCGACAGGGGCAATTTGGCGACTGCTGACCGCCACGACCCGGACGCGCGGCGCCGGCGGGTGCTGGCGGCTCTCGAACGGTGGAGAAAGCGCGCCGCATCTCGAGCGACCCGGTCGTTTTTCCAGCATACCAGCCCATGGAACAACGCACGGGACCGTGTATCCAGTGATCCTGTCAACGCAACTGGCCGGAATGATGAACAAAGCCGGCCGACTACAACAGCCACTGTGCCCGGTTCTGTGCCGGGTGACTGAGAGAAGGGAACTATCATGGACGGAGAGAACACATCAACAACCGCGGCGCCCGATAAAGGGGCCGCCTGGCCATGCAGCGACCCGGAGGAATTCGCGCGGGTCGTCAACGCCGATCCATCCCGACAGAGCTTGGCCGATGCGGCAGCGACCGCCTTGGAAAATATCCGTGATGCGATCGCGTTTGCGCCTGCCCGGACACCCGGCGGGGTGGTGTTCGTCCTATCGCCTCAAACGCTGGCCAAGCTGTATCAGGGCTGGTGCCGATCGCAGGAGTGAACATGAGCCGGCCCGGGAAAAGCGGTCTCGTTCCTGACGCGCACTGCAACGCGCAGACGCGGAGCGGGCACCCGTGCCGACTCAGGGCTGGACATGGAACCGAGCACCAGGGCCGGGGCAGGTGTAAATTTCACGGAGGGGCAACGCCGGGCGGGCCGCCAGAGAACGAGCACGCAGTCAAGCATGGCTTCACCGCCGGCGGTTGGCGTGCCTGGCTGTCTGACAGCTTGAAGCGGGCAACGGCCGCCCTGGACGGCGAGCCGGGCACCGGGGAAGGGTTGCAGGATGCGGCCGATACCCTGGCCCGGGACGCGGTACGGGTCGAAGCCCGCCTGTTGGCCCTGGAAGCCAGGCGCCGCGATCTTGAGAACGAGGGCCGCTTCAATGACGCTGCGGCCCGGGCCTACCACGGGCAAGTCAACGATGTTGAGCGAGCGCTTGCCAGGGTGCGGGGGCTTCGGAGCGAGATCGCCGCACGGCTGCCGGTCCCGGTGAGCGACGACGAGCCGGAGTTTCGGAAGCTCTGCATACCAGGCGGGCTTACGATCCTGTTCCGCAGGGACACGCACTTTCACCAAGTCAAGCCGCCCGTGGACACACCGGGCAAGATGACTGCCCTTGTCCCTGACTACTGCGAGGTAACGGGCATGTCGGATGAAGGAATCCGGGCCAACTATCCGGTGATCTTCATTCCGCAGGCGGCGATCGATCGCGATCTCGAACGGATGAGAAATGCCGCGCGGCAGGAACGCGGCGAGGACGACGACGAATGAGCCGCCCCGGCAGAAACGGCCTTGTGCCTGACACACGCTGCAACGCGACGACCCGCGGGGGCCACCCGTGCAAGCTGCGAGCCGGGCACGGCACCGAGCACCAGGGCGAGGGGCGCTGCAAGTTCCATGGTGGTTGTTCACCAGGGGGGCCAGCGGGAAACGATCATGCGGTCACGCATGGATTCAACATGCGGGATTGGGTCGCCCCGGCGCTGGCCGATGCGGCCGAAGCGGTTGCGGGTGACTCGCCCGAATCGCTCCGGCGGGTTGCTGAAAAACTAGCCCGCGATGAACAGCGGATTGAGGGCCGTCTGTTCGCCCTGGAGAGACACCGCGCCGACCTGGAAGCGGCCGGCAGGTGGGACGTGAGGGCTTCGGGTGCCTACTTCTCACAGGTCAATGACACTGAACGGGCACTGGTGCGGGTGCGTAGCTTGCAGGCCGCGATACTGGCAAAGCTACCCCCGCCGCGCGATGCCGAGCCGGAGGAAGAATGGATCTTCCGAACGACACTTTCCAGCGGATTGACCGTATCGGTGAAGGCTGGATCGATCATCGATCAAGTCAATGAGCTGCAAGAGTACCTCGATCACTTCCCGCACGGCCCACCGGGGGCCAGCGCAACCGAGGGGGCGAAATGAACCAGATCGAAAGAACGATTCGAGATGTTGAACGCGCGCTGGCAGTGGGCCGGCGCGGAAATAACCACGCGCCCGCGGGCGCAGAAACAGGAGCACGAGTCATGAAAACTGGTGAACAGAAAACCCCACGCCTTCAACCGAACCCTGAGAACTTGGAACGGATCGCCGCGAAGTGCGATCCACTGACGGCCCTTGTCCTGCGAGGTCTGATCGCGTTGATCGACCACGCGCCCGTCCTCGAGGTAGGCACGGCCGAAGCGACCGCCTTGGTCAAGGTCGGCCTGGGTTCGATGGCCGGGATCACGGCCGCACCGAACGTGCCGAAGATCGGGGGCGCGTCATGACGCTCGCGGAAAATCCCGTCCTCGCTCGTGAGAGGGGCGAGCGTGAAGCGTATGAGCAGCACCAGCGCGAAGTCACCGCGCGCAAGGAATGGCCGGTCGACTACCATCAATTCCAGATCCTTGACGAGCACAGGCCGATCTTCGTCAAGGCCCGGGATGGCTACCAGGCCGCACAGGACGCGGCGACACATGGCGTGCTCGCTGCGATCCAAGCGCTGCACCGCGGCGCGGAGTGGAGCCGCTTGTCAGGCGAAGCGCAATCGCAGGATGAGGAGAACGCCAGAATCCGCGTGTTGGCAGGAGCGGAGAAGTTGATTCTCGACACCCGCGCCGGCCTGGTGCAGTTCAGCTTGGAGCTTTGGGATTTGCGCGATCCTTCGTCCGTGCAGGAGCCCCCGCCTACGTCCGAGCTTGGACGGATCGCCGTCGCAGTCGAGGGCCTGGAACGACGCGCCGTGGTCGAGGACATGGCCGCCGATCTGGTGCAGCGACTCGGCAGGGTGTCTCAAAACGAGTTGCAGCCTCGCCTCGTAAACGAGCTGGCCGACGCGCACCAGGGGAGCGATAACCTGGCCCGCGCGGATTCGATTCTGCGGGCCGCGGCAGAGTTGTCGAGGCGCTATCCTGGCCGGATCAATCTCACGCTGCTGCGGTCTGACCATGACCGCTTGCAGGTGGGCGCTGTGAGCCCGGAGGAGACGGCCAGGCTGAAAAGGATCGAGATGAATTTGTATGGCCTGCGGCACATGTTCGTGCACTTCGACATCAAGGCCTGCGGCACCCTGGCCCGTGCCGGCGGTACGACCTTGGATCCTGCGCCCGTCACCGTTGCCCAACAGCGGCCGGCAACGCCTACGCCGAAGCGAGCACCGGAGGTCGACGAGAGAATCGGTCGACTCGAGGCGGAGTACAGCGCGATAAAATACAACGACGACGGCACGTCCAGCTTGCGGAGGATCGCGATCAGCAACGAGTTGAAGGCGCTGCGGAGCGGGTAGCCTTCCTGCCGGCCGCTGGCGTCGTGGTTCGTAAGTCATGCTGCGAGGCCTGCCGCGCTGGCGTGCCGGTGGGTTTGATCAACCCGCTTGACATATCAGCCCGCCGTGGTTGGTAGGGCACTGGTTCCCTAGACCTGTGCGCCCGTGCCGTATGCCGCCTCAACAACGGTTTACTGCACAGCAGGCTGGCCGGGCTTCTGCGTTTCGGAGGGAGGTTGACATGGCAAGGGTGCATCTCGGAGAGGGCCGTTGGTTCGACCCGGACAAGGCGAAGAGCTGGGCTATCGAACGAGCACCGATGATTGGTGGTGGGCAGCGCTCACCCAGCACACCCAGGAGTGTGCTCCTGAGTTGAGCGAGATGTTGCGCGCGGCCAGGGATCGCCTGGAGACCTTGCGTAAATGAAACGGCGCCCCGGGAAGCCGGCCGAGTTCTTGGCGGGACGCGGACCGGCCACCGGGGGCACCAGGAACGGAGGAATCATGGCATGTGTATACAAGCGAAGCAAGCGCTGGTGGATCCGATACTCCACCAACGGCCGTGAGTATCGGGAGAGTGCCGGCAACTGTAGACGTGATGCGGAGCGGGCGCTTCGCAATCGCCTGTCCGAGATCGACAAGGGCAAGTTCGTGGACGTGCGGAAGCGCTGCACTGTCACCTTGAGCGAGTTTACCCCGCGGTTCTTGGAGTGGGCGAAGGCGCACAAGCGATCCTGGAAGCGGGACGAACTGTCCCTCAAGGTGCTGCGTACCGTGCTGGGCAGTAAGAACCTTGAGCAGATCACCATCGCAGAGGTTGAGAAATACAAGCGCGCCCGCCTGGCTGGAAGCCTGTCGGAGAAGGGCCGTGCCCCGTCGCCATCCACCGTCAATCGTGAACTGGCTTGCTTGCGGAAACTGCTGAACCTGGCCGTGGACCTGGCCGTGCTGGCCGAGAACCCACTCAAGGGCAAGCTGAAGCTCTTCAAGGAACCTGACGGCCGGGTGCGCTACCTGAAGCCATCCGAGATCGAGCGCTTGCTGGCCGAGTGCGCGGAACACATCCGGCCGGTCGTCCACTTGGCACTGTTGACCGGGATGCGGCGCCGCGAGCTGCTCGGCCTGCCATGGTCCGAGGTCGATCTGGACCGTGGTGTGATCCGATTGCCGGGCGCCCGGACGAAAAACGGCCGACCCCGCACCGTTCCGCTCAACCAAGATGCGCGGCGGATCCTGCTCACCGCTTGGCAGAACAGGATTGAGGGGTGCGATCTGGTGTTCCACAAGCGCGACGGCTCGCCGCTCCGAAGCATACGGAACGGGTTTGAGGCCGCTTGCAGTCGAGCCGGGATCCGTGACTTTCATTTTCACGACATGAGGCACTGCTTCGCCAGCGCTCTGGCCATACGCGGGGTGCCTCTACAAGTGATCGCTGAACTGCTCGGACATCGGACGCTGGCCATGGCGCAGCGCTACGCGCATCTGTCGCCGGAAGTGCTCTTGGGCGCAGTGGAGCAGGCGGCGCAGTACATCAACGGTCAGTCAGCGGCCGGAGTCGAGCAGTTGCCGGCTGTGGCGGAACCGCACACCCGGCACAAAACCCGCACAAACGGCGATCAAGGTGTTATGATTCCACTTGGAAATCATGGGGGTTGAGCAGATGACGCGCTGGACTCAAAATCCAGTGGGGGCGACCCCGTGACAGTTCGAGTCTGTCCGCCGGCAGATCCGAAAGGCCCGCAAGGCCTTGAACAACATCGCCTTGCGGGCTTTGGTTGTTTCTGGTCCTCTTGAATGCTGGTTCGAAGGCCGCTGTCAAGCGGAAGGGGATCGCTGCTACTCGTCATCCCTGAGTACTTCTCGCGCTTGTTTCAGCCAGCTTCGAAGGGAGCAGGCATCCTCTGGCAGACTGTCCAGGTCGGCCGATTCAATCAACTCGACATAGCTGCCGGTCTTCTTCTCGCGGACACAGAGCTGTTGGAGTATTTCGGCCACCTTGGTCCTCCCGAGTGATTCAGAACCGTTCCTTCCCGAGAGTGCCACCAACCAATATTCAAGCCGTTCGATGGCCATTCCGCCGATCACCCCTAGACCTTCCGAGTCTTGCTTCGCTCGTTCGATGCCACTTTCGATATGCTCTTGACGTTGCAGGTTCTGATCTCGATCTCGAAAGAATGCCAGTAAATGGCAGCCGCGCTCTCTGGCCTTCAACGCTGCGACGCGAACATTCTTCTCTTCATTCGCTCCTGCGTTGATGCGGACTTGATTCCCGCCAGTCTTTCTGTACCTGGACCGGAGTTTCTTGATGTCCTTCCAACGAATGCCATCGAGTATTTGCCAGCCCTCATCGCACACCTTTCGCAGCAAGGTTTCCAGCGCCCCGGGGAGAGGTGGATCATCACGGTATTGCCACAGATGGCACCAGTCGCCCAGATCGTTTGGACCCTCGCCTGCGATGAAGACGCGCTTCATGGCTCTGGCCCAGACAGAAGGGGTTTTTCATCCTCTCCGTTGGCGTAGCTGACCCACAGTTCGCCGTGAGCATACACCTTTGAACGCTCCTCGAAGTTGTGGGTGTCACAGAGCCTCACTGTTTTCGTGCCTTCTTCCGGACTCCGGGTGACAACAGTCACTTCATGTCCTTCTAGTTCGTTCACCAGCAATGGGCTGTGTGTGGCGATGAGAACTTGGGTGGTCTTGGATACTTCTCTCATCATGCGAACGACGTCAGCGATGCGCGCAGGGTGGAGGCCATTCTCTGGCTCCTCGACCAACAACACCGACACGGGATCCAGAAAACGGATGGAGGCAAAGGCCAAGTAGAACAACAGCCCATCACTCATTTGAGCAGCCATAACGTGTTCGCCACTTTTTAGGGTGACCATCAACACCTTCATGCGGGAGGGGACGGTATCAAATCCTAGAAACTGGACACTGGGGAACAACTCGACAACCTCTCGAGCGATTTGATCGAAGGTCCCGTCACCTCGGTCTCGAATACGATCCAGAACCCCTGCGAGACCTTGACCTCGATTCTCGAAGAAGCGATTCACCTCCTTTTCGGTAATGAGAGGGCTCGGAGATTTCAGTGCATCAGGGTCGAAGCACACAAGGTGAGCGCCTTTCATTTCCAGTTCTTTTCGGTTTGGCTCGATTGACGGCGGGACGATTGCTTTAAATGGGAATTGTGACGCTCCGGTCCACTTCCGAGGGTATCCCTTCTTTTTCTCGCTGCCCCAGAATACCTGCTCGGCCATCTTTTCCTTGTTCCGGAAAACCCTGTACTCAACATTTTCTCCAAGAGATATTTTCAGGTCGAAGATGTCCTCGGTCCCGATCCCGGGATCAAAGGGCCCTAGCTGAGAACTTCCATCAGAAGGAGAAATGGGGAAGAACTTGTCAGAGGCCAGGTGCACAATGGTTCGCATGGCTCGAAGCAAGGTGCTCTTGCCGCTGTCGTTCGGGCCAATGAAGGCGTGAAGCGGGGTTAGCTGGACGTCCACGTCTTTCAGGCATCCGAAGTTCTTCGCTTGGAGACGGGTGATGTAGATGTTGGGCGGCATGGATGGGCTCCTCCCATGGTCGTTTTCAGGATGATTCTCCCAGGAAATGAAGGTGCAGATCAAGCTTCTGTCGGTTTCAGTGGACGAGTTGACGGGCTGTGAACGCACCGCACACCGGGCACAGAAGTGGGCACAGTGTCGGCTGGCGATCGTCGAATTGCCTTGCAACTTGCTGGATTTTCGGGAAATATTTTCTTCGGTGGAGGAGGTATTTGTCCCATGAAGTCTGGAATCTGCACGTTTCTGCTCGTGATCTGCGTTCTCGTTCCCGCCTGCGGCGGGGGAGGCTCATCGAACGGGGGTGAGGATGGCGGGCTGGTGATGGAGCTTCCCTTTACGCTCACCCGCGAGGATGCGGGCGATCCGCTGACCGATGAGGAGATCGCGGCGTTCACGGCAAAGATCACCGGCTTCTGGAAGCAGGTGGACTACTTCACCTGGGTGTATGAGACCTGCCATGGCATGGACGCCACCACTGGCTACCCCGACTACCTGATTTGGTGGCACGATGTGGACGCGGTCAAGGAGGGGGACACGGTCACCTTCAGGAACAGCAGCGCCTATGGCGGGAGCCACAACAACGCCGAGCCGACCTCGGTGGTCCTGACGCAGGCCATCGGCGGATACCTGCTGACCGGCGACCGGGCCATGGGCATGGTGGTGGAGCAGTTCGCCAAGTCCTTCACCGCCGTCATGAAAGGGTTCGTCCACGACCAGGACGACCCGCTCCTGTACCTCATGGCCAGGAACATCGTGACCCACAACCACTCCTTCGTGCTCCCGAGCGGCAAGAGCAAGGCCGTGGACTACAGCGACTGGTACTCCACCTACGAGGGCTGGAACGCCCACCGGGTCCACTACCCGGACAACCCGTACTGGGGTGACATCTACGTCACCACGATGCGCTCGAAGGACGACGTCCCATACATGTACAGGGCCGCCGCGTGGTTCCCGTACCTGATCGAGCTCGCCCCGGACGGGTCGGTCCGGCAGGCGGCGGCCGAGGCCCTCGAGTTTATGCAGGGCTTCGCCGGGGACATCGTGGACTCGGGTTACTACATCCGGTCCAAGGACGCCGAGGGGAACCCGTACGTCCCGGACGAGGATCTGGCGAGCTTCATGGACTACGTCGACGTCTTCCCGGACGCGGAGTGCGACCCCAGGCTCGCCAGCGCCCTGCTCGGCTACGGCGGACCCCTGGATAACGACTGCGGGAGCGGGCAGGGGAGCGACTACGATACCCTCGCCGGCGGGATCAACTACTTCAACTACGGCATCGTCGACCACTTCCACCTGGCGGCCCTCCACCTCGCCCTCACCATGGGGCACGACGACACGGCCGAGGAGCTCCTGAAGGGATTCATCACCCGCCTCGAGCGCTACCAGGATCCCGAGGGCCCCGAGCCCGGCGCGAGCAACGAGAGCTGGGAGCGGGACATCTCGCTGCTGCTGCTCAAGGGGGCTTCTGTCGGCATGCCCCTGACCTCCGCCGAGGCGCGTAAAATCCACGAGCTCCACGGCCGGGCGGTGGACGTCTACATGGACTTCTCCAACTGGGACCTTTGGGACGATTCGGTCCCCGACGGCGCCTACGACTTCCGCCGGGGCTTCCACCCCGGCCACATACCCGACGCCATCCGCATCGAGGACATCGCCTTCATCCTCGAGTACTGCTGGTCGCCCTTCAAGAACCCCGCGGGCGTGATGTTCGTCGACTGCGACGTCGTGAAGGATCCGAGTCTGTGGGGGCAGCAGCCGTAGAACGGAAAACGGTGTCGGACGCGGCTGCCTTGCCCGTGAACTCGGCTATGAGTTCAGGCAAGCCGGGCAGTAGGGCGCCTCGCCGCCGACATCGCCGTATGGGCGGTACTTCCAGCCCTGGGGCAGCTCGAGCACCCGGGCGTCCGCGATCCGGTCGTTCTCGTTGTAGGTGAACTCCACCACGCATGTGCCTTCGGTCCAGCACTGCCGGCAGTTGATGGAGCGTTGAACGTGGGATGTCGTGTTCGCCATGGCTCTTGTCTCCCGGATGTGGTTTCCTAACACGTTGTGGGGACGCAGATCAATATCGATTGCATGTTTGCGCCGTGACGGATAAGAGGGTAGTCCCATGAAGACGTTTGTTTCCCTTTCCTTGGTCCTGCTCGCGTGTTCGGCGGGCAGTGCCGGGCAGACGACCATCGAGTCCCAGTTGCTGGCAGAGATGAACCGGCTGCGCAAGGATCCGGCCGCGTTCGTGGCCGTGCTGGAGGAGTACAAGAGCCACTTCAAGGGCAACCGCCTCGAGATGCCCGGCGAGATCGCCCTGATGACCAACGAGGGCGCCGCAGCCGTGGAGGAGGCCATCGACTTCGTGCGTTCCGCGGAGCCGTTGCCGGAGTTCGTCCTGTCGAAGGGTATGTCCAGGGCCGCCGCCGACCACGTCCGCGACCTTACCGCGAGCGGCAACGTGGGCCACTACGGCTCGGACGGCAGCGACCCGTCCACGCGTGCGCGGCGATACGGAGCCTGGAAGAAGACCATCGGCGAGAACATCGCCATGGGCTCGAAGACCGGGCGGCGCATGCTGTTTCAGTTGCTGATCGACGATGGGGTGCCGGGCCGGGGCCATCGCAAGAACCTCTTCAGACCGGTGTTCCGGGTGGTTGGAATAGCTTGCGGCAAGCACCCCGTCTACAGGACGGTCTGCGTGATCGACTTGGCCGGCGGCTTTGCAGAGGCCGAACAGCCCGAGTGAGCAGAGGGTGATCTGCGTCACCCAGAAAATCCAACGGCCCTCGGAAACGAACCTCAAAAATCTGAGAATGCTACCCGCTCGTACCGCTGCCCACCAGGATTGATGTTTTCATAACCGACTGAGAAACAAGCACAATCCATGCCTGGGTAGTGTCTACGGTCGGGTTGGCACCGCTCTTGCGAAGAACCCGGGCGTGACGCGATGAAATGAATGGATGAAGGAACCACCCGAATGATTCTGGAGGAGAGAACGATGAGACGCATTGGAACCACGATGATGGCGATTTCCGCTTGGTTGTGCCTGTGGCTGGTCCTGGCCGGGGCCGACCGGGGCTGTTTCTACGTGGCGCCGGACTGCGCCGAGCTGGGCGAGCAGGCCTGTATCGATGACGAGGACTGCCAGCCGGTGTACGCATACCCGAACCGGCAGGACTACGGTTGCGGGTCGGACGAGCTGCGCTGCATCGGCGCCGAGCCCGAGTTCGACTACTGCGAGGAAATTCCCGACTGCGAAGGTCTGGGCGAGCAGGCCTGCCTGGCGGAGGGTGCCTGCCAGGCGATCTACGGATACCCGGACGACGTCTGGGCCTACGGCGACCTCGAGGGCGGCGGAGATAGGCCGAGCTGCGCGCCGGGCACCCGCTGCATGTTGCCGCCCGAGGAGTTCATCGAGTGCATTTCCGCCGATGCCGACCCGTGCGAGGGCCTGGGCGAAGAGGAGTGCTGGCGCCGGCCCGTGTGCGAGGCCGAGTACAGCTACGGCGGCTGCACCGACGAGTACTGCTGGGACGGCTATTCCTACGAAGGCTGCCATCTGCTGGCCGACGAGTGCCGCACCGCAGAGGACTGCTACCTCTACAACGACGATGTCGCCGAGCCCGGGTGCGCCAACTCCTACTTCACCTGCGAGGCAGGCCAGTGCGTATTCCATTGCGAGACGGGTGAGTGCTCCACCGACGCCGAGTGTGCGGAGGGCGAGCGTTGCGAGATCTACTGCGGCAACGGCTGGTGCGACGGGGTGTGTGTGCCCGATGAGTACGAGTGCCAGACCGACGACGACTGCGACGACGGCCAGTACTGCGAGCCCCTGCCCAACGTCGACTGCTGGCTCGGCGAGCCCTGCCCGGGCACCTGCCAGCCCGGGGTCTGGACTTTCAACGAGCCGATGCAGTGCGGCGGCAACCCCTGGGAGATCGACGCCCAGCAGAACCCCTCGCGCTACGCCGAGTGCGAGGTCGACTGCACCGAGGGAACCGACTGCGGGTTCGCGTACACCGAGATCTGCAGGGTGCGGGTGTTCTTCCGGCACCAGGGCATCTGGCTGCACGACGTCCGCGACGTGCACGCCTACGACGAGGTGTGCGGAGCCTGCGCCTGCCCGCGCGGCGACATCATCTACGCGCTGGTGGCCCCTTACGACGTGGAACGCATCCTCGATTACGGGTTCGAGCTGTACTGACGGTGGACGAGACCGCTGAGAATCCCACCCCCTGCGGGCCGCGGATAGCTAGCCGTCAGGAGTATCCAGCTTCAAGAAGCGCCTGGCGTTGTCCGTGTAGATCCCCGGCTGGTATCCGGACGGCAGGGGAAAGCGCGAGGCGCTGTCGACGGCTTCGGAGTAAGGGTAGGGCACGTTGGGCCAGTCCGAGCCGAAGCAGATCCGATCGACGTGCTCGTGCAGCAGTTCCGGGTTGCCGCGGAAGGTCGTGTCGAACACGTCGGTGCGGGTGTTGATCATGGCGGTGTCCAGGAACATCCCGGGGTGATCGCCGAGCATCCGCAGGAAGTCGTCGTACTCGGGCGCGCCCATGTGGGCCACGCATATGCGCAGGTCTTCGAAGCGCCTCATCAAGCGCCGGAAATGATCCGGTCCCACGAACTCGTTCGCCATCGGACCGGAGCCGATGTGCATGGTGACCGGCATGTCGAGGTCCAGGCAGCGCCGGTACAGGTAGTCCAGGCGGGGGTGGTTGACGTCGAACCTCTGGACCAGCGGCTGGAACTTGAAGCCGTGGATGTGCGGCGACTCGACTGCGTGGTCCACGACCGCCTCGAAGTCCTCGTCATCCGGGTGGATAGAGGCGAATGGCCAGAACAGATCGTCGGCCCGGCCGACCGACTCCATGAAGCGGTTCAGCGGCCCGGCCACCCCGGGCTTGTGGGGATAGCTCAGCGCCACGGCCCGAACGACCCCGTGGGCACGCAGCGTCCGGGCGACGGCGTCCACCTGCTCCCGATGCACCCTCCAGCCGCGCTGTTCGAAGTAGTCCCAGACCGCCACGAACATACGCTCGGGAAAGACGTGGACGTGGGCGTCCACGATCGGCTCTTCCATCCCGCTATTCGTCTTTCTCGCCATTCTCCTTGAGCCGATCGTACTCCTCGTCAGCCGCGCGCTTGACCGTGGCGTAGATCACCCCCACATCGATCTTTCCGGAGAACGCCACCATGAAGGTATTCCAGGCGATCTCCCGGTTGGGGAAGGTGTAACTTCCTGCGGTCTCCCCGATCTCCCACCCGATGATGTCCCCGAGACCACCCAGGAAGATTAAGGAGAGCTGAAACTGGGAACGCTCACCCGCATAACCGACACCTAAGGTGCCGCCGAAGCGGTTGATCCTGCTGAACCCGACATCTAAATGCGACCGGGAGTTCAGGGACGGGAGATCCGGATCGGCGCAAAAATCCGTGAAGAATCCACCGCGGAGAATGATGTGATCGGTTACGTAGACTTCCGCACCAACGTTGAAGTTGAACACCCCGATCAACTCGGCTGAATCCTCGACTTCCTGACCCTCAAAAACCGAGGGATCCGCCGGATCGTTGGAGATGGTCAGAAGCTCCATCACTCCCGAGTAGATGGTGAACTCGGCAGGAAGGTGGTAACTCACATCTGCGGCCACGGCGAAGACCTCGGGCATCTGATAACCCACGCCGAAAGAAAACCACATCGGCGATCGGCTCTCGTAGTTGTCCGCTTCCAGCTTCATGTACTGGAGATAGTGCTCGTCCGCGTTGGTATCCCCGAAATAGGAGCGAGAATTCGCCTTCAAGCTTCCGGCCAGGTTGATCGACGGGCTATGCGCGGCCAGGCCGAAGTACAACCCTCCAGCAATCGGACCGTACTGCGCCCCCGCCACGAAGTCCAAATCGTATGATCTCGCGCTCGCCGTGGAATTGCTGGGGCTGTATGAGAGATAGTGCTGGCTCAACATCCAGGCCATGCTCTCGCCGGACCAGTTCCTGTCGATTTTCAAGTAGCGAAAGAATGCCGAGACACCCAAGGTCAGCTCTCCCAACCTGAGGGCGTAAGAGGGACCCACGTCGTAAACGGATTTATTCTCCTGCCGGAGATCGATGGAACTGAACGTCATCCCGCCGAATTCCCAGATGAGATCGGAGGTGGAATTGCGGATTCTCTTGTAGGGGATGATGAGCGACAATGCCAGTACGTGGTTGCCCTCGTCATCGAGCCGCAGCATGTAGCTCAAGCTCGTGGGAAAGATGGAGATCTCGCTGCTCTTCAAGGTGGAACGCGAGGCATCCTCCGAGACCCCCATCGAGATGGCCGCCTGGTCTGACAAGGCGATATACTTGTTCACCGCCAGCGTCTCCATCATGTAGGCATTGGCCGACAGGGAAAACGTGTCCACGTGAATTCGGCCAATACCAGCAGGGTTGGCCCAAGGCATGGCCGAGTCCTGCCCGAACGCCGTCGCCGCTCCTCCCATGCCGGAGGTCCTGAGACCCAGAACATACGGCTGGTAGCTGTTCTGTGCATTGGCCTGACCTGTCCAGCCGATGGCAAGAAGGATGCCAATGATACAAGGTTTGCGCATGGATATTCTCCTCTCCCCTATATCCTATATCCTATATAATATCAGGTTGTCAGTATGAGGTATTATGGGAAACAGGCCCATTTACCGTTTTGCAGTTCCAGGCACTGCCAGTCCGCTGGACAGGAATAGTGGTTGCTGGTGCAATCCTGCCTACAGTACCAGTTGGTACTATCGCTGGTTGTGCAGATATCGGTCGATGTGCAAAGAAGATAGCCGTCCAGGATTTCGCTGCCATTGCAACTGTCATCGCGGTTGATGTTCCGGTAGCAGGCACCTTTGGAAGGATCCGTCAATTCAAGACAGGTCTGATTCCACAGACATCCCTCACCGCTTGAAGGATCGCAGTCCGGCATGCAGATGGTTTCGGTGATACCGCTATATTCATGGTTCACACACCATCCATCAGTGCACCATTTCATACTTTGCCCGTCGCAGCCCGTCACGAAATCCCCGAGCATTTCCACGCAGATGTCGTGCGGGCCGTCCTGGAAGTTAAACCTTACGCAGTCGCGCGGACTGATGCAGTCCGAGCCCGAGGTGCACGGTGTGAAACAATTGCCTGCATCCGCACTCCCTGTCGGGTAGCAGACGTAGGGCTCCCGGCACTGGTCGTTGGAGACCTGGCAATCTTGGCCCTCTGAAATGGAGCCTCCTGCCGAGACCATCCCCTGCATGGTGGCAATCACACGGCCGTTGGGTCCATCTTGAAAGTGGCGAACGGTAAGCTGTCCGGAGGCGCCAGTGGCCAGTATATCGTTGAATTCCACGGTTCCGTCACCCTGAATTACCCCGGCAAAAACAGTCACCGAGGCATCCGTTCCTATGCCGAGGAGGCTTCCGGACGACAACTTGGTCCGGGGAAAGACGACTTGCATCATGCGGTACTGTGCATCGGGCGTCGTTTTCCAGATGCCCTGAATCACTGCGTTGCTCTCGTAGTCGAAGGAATAACAGGGCGCCCCCAACCGATATGTTTGCTCCTCTTCCCCCGCGCGATAGGACACGATCATGCGCCCGCCTTCCGAGCCTGAGCCTTTGTAGACGCTTTCCAAGCTCGCTAGAAAATCGTATCCGCTGAACGCCTCGTTGCAGGAAAGGTTCAGGTCGAGGAGCTGACCATCCGGGCAGCCCGGCATCCAGCCCAGAGCGGTGAAATAGGTTGCGGGCATGAGAGTGCCTTGAAACTGTCCCGAGATTGTGCCGCCCACATCGCCTTCGAATCTGGTAAACAAGAAGGAGCCGCTTTCCACCTCCGCGATCGGGATGATGACATCGTCATCGGGACCCTCGCCTCTGGGATCGTGGAGAGCGAGAATCCCATCTCCGGTCTCTCCGTCCGCTGGATTCAATCCGTCGGAAAGTGGAATGCCGGATTCCACGTTGACCAGCCCGATCGGAATCGAGAAGATCAGCGCGATCCAGGTCTCCTCATCCATTCTACTTCTGAAATCGAAACTGATGGAATTCTCCGTGCCGCCAAAGATGGTGACCTGGTTGATCTCGTACACCACGCCTCCCATGTCGGCCTTGGCGTACATGTTCTGCTCTTGGCCGGCCCCGTCCGGAGCGATTACGAACTCGAAGGTCCCGGCGAACTCGTTGCGGCCCACCGAGACATCCGCAATGCAGCGGAGCGAGCCCGGGTTGCAGATCTCACCCCCCTCGCAGTCGCTTTGCGATCGACACGAGTCCTTGGGGCTGCCGTTGCCTCCACCCGGCGTACATGCCCACCCGGACAGGATCAGGACGATGGCGAACAAGATTTTTGCGAAACGCGTCATGATAAGACCTCCCTTGTGAAAATAGATTTGATGGCTGAGTTCTTGCACCCCTACACCCCTAGCAGGATTCCGTGGATTCTGTCAAGACTAGAATGCCAGGAACACACCCAGACTTCCGTTTGCGCCAAGTTCGGCTTCGTACAAATCGTTTTCCGATGACAGTGGCTCGGTAAAGTAGCGGAACGCAGCTTTCAGGTATATCGAGAATTCTGGAAAAATGTAATACTCGATCCCAAGAACGGCGTCGCCGCCAATCGCGTAGAGCTGGGCGTCCGCCTCGTCCAACAGGTAATAGCTTGCCCCGAACCGTGCACCTGCGGAAAGAACCAGGCTTGTGATGTACCACTTCTTCTTGACGCCCAACATGCCGTGGAAGAGAATGTGTTCATCGCCGAGAAAAAGGATGTCGGCTTCTACGGACAGATAAAACTCGGTAATCCCGACTGCGCTGGCCAGATCGTAGTCAACGTACAAGCCGAACCCGGGGTAGAGCCCGGCCTTGTCCTCGCCGAGAACATCGCTGAACGCGTACTCGAACACGCCGTGTACGCCCACTGCCATTCCGACCATGGGGTGCTCGTCGAGCAGTTCGCCGCCTACGAACTTGCGCCTCTCCTTCACCATCTCACCGTAACTCGGGGTGCCCTCTCCGGTGCCCTTGGCCTCTCCGATGTCGCGCACCTTGACGTATCCGATCACGGTCTTCTTTCCAGCGGCGTCGAACTCGGCCACGTCGTAGGTGTCGTCCAGCTCAACGCCGTCTCCCTTTCCGAGCATGAACTCCACTCCGTCGCTCAGCGCGGCGGTCACCGGGGTTTTGAGTTGGAAGTCGGGGATCTGCTTCATCTCCTTGGAGAGCCACTTGGCAAGATCGGCGGCCGCTTCCGCCGTGGCTCTTTGGCCCGCCTCCTTGTGCAACTGGGGTCGGCGCAGGTCGTAGGCGACCTGCGCCTTCTCGGACTCGAAGGGCTCGAAGCTCGCTACAGGCTTGTGCTTCACGGTCTTGATCAGCCTGTAAGGAGGTTTGCCTTCCTCCGTGAGGTTCGCCCGGTAGAAGGTCGCCGTGGCATTCACCGTGGCCAGCATCCCGGACTGGCCCGGGATGCAATCCTGGGCGGCGGCCAGTATCGCGTCCTGCGGGCAGGTAAAGGGCTTGTTCCGGTAAACGGTGACCCTGATGATGTAGAAGTAGGCCGAGCTCATGATGCGATCGATGTCGGAGGCCAGGACCCGCGCCTGCTTGAAGCGGGTCTCGTACTCGGCCTCGGCGGCGGCTCGGTCCACCGCGCGCTTCTTGACATACTCGCGCAGTTCCTTGACGAACTGGTCGATGGTGTAAGCGCTTCCCAGATCGATCGCGTTGTAGTCAAAGCGCTCGAGCTCGATCTTTTTACGAATGGCCTTCTCGATGACCTGGATGTTCTCCTCGGGAACCGACACCCCGCGGTCCGGGGTGATACCCAGATAGGTGATGGACTTGCGCAGGTACTGAGCCTGGGTCTCGTCGGCGGTCAGCTTCTCCTCTTTGGATTCGGCTCCAAGTGCGCCTCCACCGGGTGCCGAGATACAGGTTACGATGACCAGAATTCGTATTGACCTCGCCATGGGTTGTTCCTTTCGTCTCGGGCATGAATCAATGACAAGAAACTAAGTCAAAGTCAAGCCCTGCGACGAGCTTCAGCGGCTATGTGACCTGGATCTCCCACCGATCGCGGTCGTGCCGCGTAGTTTCTATCTCCACCTCGAGGAACATCTTGATGACCTCGATGTTGGTCGAGGTGTGCCCGGTCGGCGCCAGGGTGGTGAAGCGCCCGCCTCCGGCCAGGGCCAGCAGCAGCACGAGCTGGTCGGCCAGGTGTCGGCCCACCGGCACGTCCGCCTCCAGGTAGCGGCGCACCTCCTCGGCGAGTTCTCGCGCCACCTGCTCGGCGGGCACGCCCTTCCGGCCGAATCCCGTGAACACCTCGGTGACGTGTTCGCTCTCGATCTCCACCATGACGACGTTGCCCGGCCCGTCCGATTCGACCATCTCCACCTCGGCGCAGTCGTCGCTCCAGGAGAGCCTGTCGCAGACGGTGTCCACCTCGCGCTGGGCGATGTGGACCGGCAGGTTGGCCACGATCCCGCGCACCCTGCGTGCGCGGATCTCGCCGCGCTCGGAAAGCTCGAGGGGCTCGAGCCTGGCGACCGGGTCGATCACCACCGCCACCTGGCCGCCGCCGGCCGGGTAGAAGCCGTGGCGGGCAAGCTCCATGGTCGCGGTCGGGCCCATGCGGTTCAGCAGCGGCAGGTAGGCCCTGTGCAGGAAATCGAACGGCGGTGCCCAGGGATTGTGGGTGCCCCCCTCCAGCACCAGCCGCGACGGCCCCCCGCAGGTGGCCAGGGCCGGCAGCACGGCTTGCAGCACCAGGAGCGCGCTACCCGCGGTGGACACCGTGGCCTTGTGGTTGCACGGCCGGGACTCGCCCGGGATGAAGGTCAGCTCGGTCGAGCCGATGTTGTCGCCGTTGATCAGCGCCTGGCTGATCTCCACGGCCGCGTGGACGCCGATCAGGTGCTGGCGCATCAGCCCGGGCTTTTTTCGCTTGGCCCGGATGTTCTCGAGCCGGAAGGGTGTGCCCGTGACCAGCGAGAGCGCCAGCGAGGTGCGCAGGATCTGTCCGCCGCCCTCTCCGAGCGATCCGTTGATGACCAGCATGAGCCAGACGTTATCTCAATCGGGCGGGGCGTACAAACCGGAATTCGCTCTCGTGCTCTCGTCAGTCCAACGAGATCTGAAAATAGGGATTGATCCATGAGCTCGGGAGTGCTAGGTTTCTCAGCCTGTGGAAGCTCAGAATGCATTCCAAGGAGAAGGAGGAAAGACATGAAGAAGGTTTTGAAATTACTGCTCGTCGCCGTGGCCGGCCTGACCTTTGCCTGTTGCGGGGGGGGCGATGGTCAGCTCGTGACTATAACCTGCGAGATCACGTCGCCGGACGCTGACGTTCTGGTCTTCGATGAAATCGACGTCAAGGTGGAGATCTCCGGGCCGGTCCAGACGGTGCAGTTGCTGGCGGACGGCCGGACCGTGGCCGAGTCGGAGGTCGCCGAAGGGACCACGACGCTGACGCTGAGCTGGAACACCGGCGAGGGGCACGACGGCACGGTTGCCCTGGTGGCGCGCGCCATCGTCGAGCAGGGCGCGGAGAGCCGCTCGGAACCCGTCGCGGTGATGGTTGACAACACCGCGCCGGTGGTGTCCTTCGGCGCCGACTTCCCCCGCCTGAGCGTCGTCGCAGGAGAGGTGAGCGTGCCCATGTCCATCGACGAGGCCAACCCGGCCAGCGTGCGGGTGCTCGACGGGGAGACCGAGCTGATTTTCACCGAGGGAACGGTAGAGGAGTTCGCCTGGGACACCACCGGGACCGAGGACGGACTCCATACCTTGAGCGTGGAGGTCGTGGACGCCGCGGGCCACGTAGCGACCCTGAGCGACTTCCTGGTCGTGGTGGCAAACAACGGTGCGGAGGTCGAGCTCGTGTTCTACCCGGCCTCCGAGGTCTACATCCCCCCGGACTACCAGTTCGTCGAGTACCACGTGAGAGCGTCCGCGGAGGCCACGCCGAACATCCGTCAGGTCATCAGCTGGCTGACATGGGATCCCGACGCCGACTGGCAGTTCGCGTACGCAGTCGGGCAGGGGCTGTGTCCCCACCGCGGCATCCAGTACGTGTCCGAGGAGTCCACCGAGGGCGAGATCGTTATAGACCTCAAGCGGGAGGACCTGCCCGTAGACATCGTCAACCGGCTCCCCGAGGCCGATCGCGACAGCGACACCTTCCCGGACAACGACGACATACTGACCTTCGGCG
>SDBT01003494.1_pt1 | contig 27129 bp, 29 predicted proteins | sample 2277101 | NCBI WGS metagenome assembly SDBT01 (sample SAMN10404973, study PRJNA504765) | marine sediment metagenome | isolation source: marine sediment core GS10_PC15, 103 cmbsf | place: Arctic Ocean: Southern Knipovich Ridge | collected 2010 | reverse complement strand
CCTCTATGGTCATTGGGTCAAACCCATAATTCCCTGGCGGCGGTGGGGCCATAGGTGGGTGCTGCCACTGTGGAGGGTTTTGAAAGGCATTTTCTATATTTCTATTTACCATCCCGCCAATAGGAGAATATAAATCTCGCTGAGCCATAGCTCGCTCCTTCCTTATGCGTAGTAGTTTCTAGCAACTGGTTCCCCGGTCTGCGGATTAAATCGGCTCGGTTGATACTCAGGGTTATATTGAGGAGGGGCATCTCTGTACATATTGCCAATCATACCCCCCATCTGTGCCCCCTGGGTCATGCCGCTCATTACGGCGGGAACTGGACTCCTCCCAACTCTTGCCTCTTCCATTATCGGCTGCTTTCCAAAAAAGGCTGCGTATTTATTTTGTTGCCGTTTAAACTCTTCTTGCTCCTTGTGAGCCTTTTTCGCTCTTGCCTCTTGATCTCTGTTCCCCATATATCCCATTAGTGCGCCGACACCAGCACCGACAAGTACAGCTGACATATCAATCTCCCTTTTAGATTAGATTATTTAAGCCCGACGACTTCTATCTCTATTTCTTCCTAATGTCCTCGTTCCTGCGGCGGGATCCCGTGGCTGATCCCATATTCCTCTAGCTGGCGACGAAGACGGTGGCGCCGAAGGCCGTGGCCCGTAATCAAGCCCCGGATTGCCCGACATAATTTGACCTTTAGTAGCCCAATCATCTCTTCTTCCTCCGTATAAATCTCCTGCTTCTCCGTACCGTCTTTCCGCATCAGCCCTGTTATATGCATTTCTATCCTGGACGTTTTGCATCATTAGTTGATCCCGGGCTTCACCTCTCCGCTGATCTGCTGTTGTTTGGGCGGCAGCGTTAATTTCAGCAGCTCGGTTTTGTGCATCTGAACCATAACGATTCGCATCAGTTTGCATCCTCTGATCCGTGAACCTGCCTAAGTTTCCCTGTTCCGCTAAATATCTGTCAGCCCCTGTCTGAGATCGGGCATTTTCCATTCCTACCTGGAATATGTTGCCTGCTTCAAGTTCATCGCTCTGCCCCAACACCTGAGACCTGCCAGCGATTTTGTCCCTGTTGAACTGTGAAGCCATCGCCATTCGATCCGATGAAGACAGACCGCCTGACCTGGCCATTGCCCCCTCTGCTGATGCCTGGCCTGATGCACTTGCCGCCGAAACATCCTGAAGATTATTTCTCCGGTAAGGATCGAAATTCATGGCCTCGACTTTAGTGGGGTCATAACCTTCCAGCCCACCACGCTGAGCGACATCGTAACCACCTACCTCGTACCCAACTCCCCCGAGTTTCGTGGGGTCATATCCCTGGATTTGGCTTGGATCATAATCTTCCCGACTATATTGAAACTTCCCGGGGTCATAGCCACCTTCACCGTAAACTGTATCTTCGTAATTTGGCTGCGAGTAGATCATATCTTGCATCGCACTATTGCCAGTAGGGCGGACATCGGCATCGACTTCGATAGTGCCGCCGCCGTCTCCTCCCCTCGCTTTTGCAACATTCCCCCCCCACCATCGGGCAGCATCCACCCCTCTTGTGCCTGGGGCTAGTACGTCTGACGCCTTAGTAATGCCGGTTGCTTTACTGGCTTTATTTAGCAAATCTTGTCCATATCCCATATCAATCTCCTAAATTACTGGTTTATGACCAGGGTCCACTTTCCTGACTGCCATAGGCCTCGTCAAGAGCCTCAAGATCCAATTCGAGATAAGAATCCTCATCGTCATCCACAACCCGGGATATTGAGCTGATAAGCTTCGCGGTCTGCTTCTCAAGCCTTGCCTGCATCGTGTCAAGCATTGGGTCGCCTTCTTTTTCCATAATAGCGACTTTAGCGTGAGCTATCACATACTGCGGCCTGATTCCAACTTCCAGTATATCAGTATCCTCCGCGAGCCTGACTGCCTCGCGAATATACCACAACCTCACTTTAGCTTGCAGATCCACTCTGAAGTCAGGGTATATGCCGATCTTTGGCCCGCTGACACCATTGGTTAATCTGTAGTGATAAACATCGTCCTGGTAGATGGCAGAGAACCGCTCTAGGGGAAGTTTCTTGATTTTGTACCACTGTGAAGTACCTGTGGAATTAACGTCGAATCCTTTCAGGTCAAAGTACATACCCCTTATCCTGAAATCAAACATATCGTCAGGAACCAGAATTTCGCCAACCCCTGCAACCACATTGTAATCAACAAAAGTGAGGAAGAAGTCACTGAAGGAATCAATGATCAGCTGTTCTGCATCTTCGATCGCATCGTTCAGGAAGGCATCGATCTCTGGGGGAGTAGCGAAATTCTCAGCGTGAAGTTCATGATCGTTTTGGATTTTCGTTCTTAATTGCTCGAGCGTCCAAGCCATTTTGTACCTCGCAGGTGTTTGGTTCATGTAACAGTTTGACATCTTAACCCAGTTTTATCTACTCTATGGAAATATCAATACAATTCCGGGATGGTTATTTTGAAATATAGATACCTGATATTTTTCTACATTCTTTTTGTGGTGTTCTGGATCAGGCTAATGGATCATTTGTGGGATCAACACCTTGAGGCCTCAAGCAAGAGAACGGATGTTTGGGAAAATGAACCCTGGCTCCAGGAGCCTTGACAGTAAGGGGGTTACTGGACTACTGAATCAAACCAAGCTAAAAAACTTTCTAACGAAGAGGTAAATCTTGAAAGTATTCCTTTTGATTCTTCCAATCCTTTTAATAGGTTGTGGCGAGGGTCCATTTGGCGGCAAGGATTCCGCTTCAATCTATTCAATGGAGGGTTCCGATGGACTTGATGGTCAGGATGGCATTGATGGCATTGACGGCGACGATGGTCGTAATGGTGGCCGTGGTAGTGCTGGCTCATCGGGTTTTGTTACCGAAACCAGAACACAGCTGATTTTCAGGAATGAAGACGGCAGCCTACACCCCTGGGACAAACCCCTGAATCCGATTATTACTATGTGCCATTGCTGGCGCGGGAACATGGACTGGGAGCAAGGACCTGCATTGCAGATGATGATCAAATATTGGGGCACAGACTGGTTTATTTCTGCCGAGAACGATTGCTGGGCAACCTTTAAGAAGAGGGGGGATAAACTATGAAAGGCTTTTTTACACTCCTCCTAAGTATGACTCTCTTCACTGTTGCGTTTTTTCTGATCATGGAATTCTTTGGCCATAAAATTCACGCTGCAACAGCACCTAAATATCTCAAGGGAGGGAGCGTTACTCAGCACCTGAACGGTAAAAACGCAACCTACTCCTCTGACGAAATCGCCCTGGTTAACAGGAACAATTTGGGCAGGTATAAAAAACTGTACTTTGATCTGTTAAAGAAACGGAGTAAGTCATCGCCGATTTACAACATACAACGGGTCACAAGAACGGTGACGGTATACAAAGCGAACCTGATGTTCCTTCATCTCGGGGTAGGAAACAATGGAGTGACAATAAAGGAGCAGGCGAATGCCATTATTGTGGAAGAAAAGAAAGTCCCAATTCTCGGTTTAACCTATGCCCGTCACCTTTCGGATGGATTCTATGCTGGTATGAGCGGGTTCACGAATGAGGATTTCACTGCCATGGTTGGATATAGCTGGTGAGATTTTATTTCTACGCATTGCTAATGATATGGATTGGCTGGATCGCTGTCAGCGGGTTTGCAATGGGCCTCTTTGCTCATTATGTCCAGGATATGATGGACAGCAAACCCGCTGACGTTCATGTCATCCACTACAACTCAGAAGATTAGCACAGGAACATCCCCGATCCCCGTCTGTTGTCAAAATGTAAATATCCGGGGTTAACCCCGATTGTCAGCCCCATCTCAAGACCCATCCAAACCATCTTACGCCTGAGCTTCGAATCATAACACCAGATATCAGCAGCCCGCCCCAGCAGATGAAAAGATTTCTCAACCCCTCCCTCTGCCTTGTTTCGCTCATAACATCTGAGACCCGACGAAACTATCATAGCCTCACCGATATAATCCCGGATTCTCTGTAGACAGATAACCAGGTGTCTATCGATTTGATAGCCATCTCTGAATGGGCATTTACCACAGCGACAGCCAAACTCGGACCATTTGAAATTGTCGCTTACCCATTCAGCTGTTCTTTTCATAGATCTTCAATCCACTCCGCAACAATCTCGACGACATAGTCATCAATCCTATTGTCAGTCAACCGAGCTTGCTCTCTCAGGAAGTTGATCATAACGTCCTTGTTATCCATCAAGTGATCAACGACAATAGGAATTATATATGTTACGAAGCTTTTTAACATGTTTTCCATCGTTTTGTCCTCCATTGGAAATGGTTAATATCACGGGAAACCCCGAGGAATAAACGAATGAGAAAAATCACCGCTGATACCATGATACCACTTTCATTTATCCTTGTCTTGGCCGGTGCAATGCTCTGGCTTACCACCATGCACGCTGAAATATCACAAGCCACGGCAGAGGTTAGCTCTCTATCAATCACACAAAAGAATATCGATCGAAGACTTGCAAACATTGAAGGCAAGTTAGATATGCTATTGAAAGGCCAAAAATGAAATCCCTGGCATTGCTTTTCCTGTTACAAGGTTGCGCTACCCCTATCACCAGTAATGACTGGTATTTCTGCGAGTACGTTTGTGGCTCTCACACTGTTGAGGTTTGTCGAACTATGATCGATGGATTGAAATGCCGTTGCGAATACGGGGGAATTATAGATGTAGGAGAGCCCCCTACGGATTGGGATTTTTAAAAATAGTAATGGCTAATCAAAATATAGCTCTCGTAATCTTCCCTGGCATAGGCATCAACTGACAGCTCATAATGGGGAATCGGAAACCACTGTAAACCCAGCCCTACAGTATGCTGAATATCGTCATTTATGAGTGCAGAATATTTGGCTGCACCAACCACACCTCTCCAGGGTTCCCATTTCGTCGATGTCCATAGGATGCCCGTTGTGTCAAAGTCCACCGTTTTGGTATCGAACTCAGCCATCGTCCATAATTTTTTAGACCAGCCCCAGACGGTATGTATACCGATGGATTCCCGGTCTTCTTCATCTGTATAGTAAGAAATTCCAATCTGAGAATTACGGCCGACATAGGCTATCAACCTCCCCGCCTGATAATTGGGAATATTTCCATCTTCGGGATCTTGTGCCATGGTTATGAGGAATTCCCCATATTCCTGGTAAACCCCGATTTCGAGGTTGTAGGTCTCAGCTCCCTGTGGCCACCAAAGACCCTTTCGGATTGGTGCTGAATGGTCCGCAATCATCAGCCCATACGCCGCGAAAAACTTTCCGGCCCTGACGGTCATTGTTCGGCCCAACTTCGCCAGAGCGTAGTATCTGCGAGCCTCAGGCTCTATAACCGTAGACTCATCGAAAGGGATCTCTTCACCATAGGACCCGATCATAGCAGAAAATGTTAGATTTTTTATGTGGACAGCAGCTTCGAAATCGGCTTGCATCACGAAAGATTTTTGGAGCTGGAATCCAGGGGTCTTAACCTCAAGGCGTGCCGTCCTGACATCCCCACCAATATCGAGAAATTTTGGCAAAGGAGCCAGACCGTAGAACAGATCACCAGCCCCCTCCCAGGTGAAAGTCCCGAGAACTTCGGCTGCCATTGTCCTACCGTACTTATTTAGGACCCCCGATCCAGAGGGCGAAACATGGCAGGATTGGCATGAGGAATAGCCCAGTCTCCCCATATCTGGAAAGCCCTGGGCTGTTAAACTAAGGAGGAGAGTAACCCCAATCGTAACGAAAGCAGACAGCTTCATTTTTCAACCAATATAAATTTTACGTCAACCTTAACTTTCTCAGCCATCGTAATTCCAGCATAGGCAGGAATCCCGATACGAGAATAATCCTCTATCAGCATAGTGAATGAAGCCTGGACATGCTTCAACTTACCTTTGCTCGTTATCTTAACTTTACCCGTAACCGATCGTGTTTGGTTTTTGATTTCGAGCTTACCTTTGAATTTTTGTTCTTTGCCGTCCCCGGAGTAGATTGGCCCGAGCTCCAAAATGGCCCATTTAAACTTCCCAGTTTCGAGATACTTGTCATGCATGTGATTATCACGTAACGACAGGCCGGTTTTAAATTTGGAAAGATCGACTCTAATCCGAGCCCGCATAGATCCACCGCTGATGTGAACTTCCCCACTGACCTGTCCCCCTTCACCATTAATACGAAGAAAGCCCGGAAAGCCCTGAGCCTCCCAGGTAACCTTATTCGTAGAGCCAATGCGAGGGATCCATGTCCCAGCTATTGCAATGTCACAGACCAGTATCATAACCAGACCGAATAACCAATTCATGTTCACCTCAGACAGCTCACACCAGGCAAGCAATAAATATTAAAAGAATGAGAGCATTAGCTCTCGCTCCGTATCCGGCAACACTTTCGCCCCAGAGGGAGGCATGTCCTCGTTGAAGATCCAGTTCTTAGCTCTGGATTGCCTGAGTGCAGACTCAGACTGCATAAATCCTGCTGTGGAGTGGCACTTCGCACAGTAATTCTGTAGCAAAGCATTCATCTGCCCGTAGGACAGGTCTCCAGCAGGTGGTTGCCCGCCTCCACCAGGAGGCAGTCGTCCGCCACCAGGCTGATCACCGTAGGTCCTCGTGTCCGTACCGCAAGCGGTGGAAAGAAAGAGGATCATTGCCAGATAAAACTTCATACCGCTGCTCCTATAAATGAGATCGTCAAATAAATAAATTTAATTCTCTTACCAGATCTGGGAAGCCTTCTTTCAGTGTGGCTACATTTACTGTACCCCCATTGAGTAAATTTCCAAACACCTGACTTGAAACCTCTGTCCCTCTCAACAGAGTGAGGAATCTTGTGGTTGGTATCAGTGTGTAAGATGCAACGATATCCGCTGTTGCCTGATCCCTGATATTCAGGACGTTGTTCTGAACAGGATCCCGCAGAGCGAAGACACCGAGTTCAGTGAGAGCCAGCTCGTTCCGCAAATTAGCTTCCGCCATCCTCGCGTTCATCTTATCAATCCTGATATAGGTATTAGCTAAATCTTTCTCCTTGTCGTCATAAGCTGAGTTGCTGAGGATATGTGATTGCAAAGTGTCACTCACTGCCAGCATAACCTGAGGGTAGTGACAGTTTCCACAGTCCCCTAAATTAATCTCAGGCGACCGGTTCGGCGTTCTGTTATTTACCACTATATTTGTAGGGGCAAAGCCAACCCCCACACCGTTAGCATCGCTGAGAAAATAGATGGGAAGACCATTTAATCCAGTGCAAATGGTTTCGCTGGCGTTGTGCTTGAAAAGCTTGTCACTATTCAGCTGCCCTCTTGCGTTGATCAACTCCTTAGTGAAGGAATTTACAAACAGCTGATCCCCATTTTGTGCAGTGTCGAAGGTCTGAGCGCACACCCCGAAGTCACTTTCTACAAGCTGCACAAGGCGATCTTTCGACAAACTGATCAGTGAATTGCTAAAGCCTACCTGCACCAACCTTTCCTGATCGGCTTCTCTCTGTACTATCACCCCTTGTGCCCGGTAGAAACCATCGAGGTTGTTCGGCACATCGATGAGGTCGTAGTAAATATCTCCGTTGACGTTGACTACGTTATCGCACTCTGAGATCACACAACTAAAATCGGCGGCGAACATATAAGGTTGAGCTGCCTGTGTCAAAAACTTTAAAGTGGCTCCCCTCACGCTCTGGGTCTCAAATTTCAGAATCGCATTGGCGGCGATGATCTCCCACTCGAATCGCGTGATTCCGAAATCTCTGATATCAATACGGTACACGCAGTCCGCCTGCCCAATCGGTTGGACCCTTTTTAAAAATCTCTCCGGGGAAATACGATTGATCGCAAGGTTCACCCCCTGCTCGAATTCGTTAAGATCCTCGCCGAGGTTGTGCCTATCACAACCAATGAGGTATCGGGTGTTCAGACGCTCGGTTGCCTCACGAGTCTGCAAGTCGAATAACTGTGTGTCTTCCAGGAGATCGAGGTTAACGAATCCCGGCCTTGGCACTGGGCGTGCAGGTGGAATGGGTTTGTCCGGCTCACTGTAAACCACTCTGGGCTCAGGAATGTCAGGAGTCTCTCGGGAACAACCGAAGGAAATGACAGTTAGAAATGCAATAATTACACGAAAACTCATGTTCAGACCCCCCCGCTCCACATCAATTTTTAATGGATAATCATTATAATACGGAGTCGGGGGAAGTAAGTCAAATTTGTCTAAGGTTTGTATTCTGGCCAGCTTCCTTGTTGGCCTTAGCTTGTTCGGTCAGCAACCATTTAGGGCATACACTAATCTGCATCTTAGAGAATTCCGGTACCTCAAGTATCGAACCATCCTCCATATACACAATGAGTCTATCAGTGCCTGTGGTGGTGCCATGCCCTGTAACCTTGTATCTCCTCCAAAACCACTGCCCTGACCTCTTTATCTTGATAGTATAAATCATAAATCACGACACCTTGATTAAGTATTGGCATGAGAAAAACAGCGGTCTATTTTCTTGAGTGGTACTTAGTCCATTACTCGTACCTGGTGCCGTACCACCTGTGACTCCAGTACCACCAAGATCCATATTACCGTTCACTTGAGCACCAGTACCGTTAGCACTACTGCTCACAATGCTACCTAATGCACTTGTGTCTGATATTTCGGTTCCTATAAAGCTGAGACCATCAGCTTTAAGCAGCTTACCTGTGGAACCTCCAGACTGCGTTACCATAGCCGACAATGTACCAACTGTGTGTCGGTGACTTGGGCCTGTGTGTGTGTGACTGTCTACTGTGTGGCTGTGTTGTAGGTTTACTGTGGTTGCACCACCTGTTGTTCCAGATGATGTTGATCCCATTAGGAATCTATTATCTGTTAACTGGGGAACTGAACCTGAAAGTATTTGCCCTTCGGGAATGACCGATCCATCACAGAGCATATATCCACTAGCGTCCACAACCCCCGTTGCTGGCACTGGGTGGGAGCCAGTTAAATTACTAGCCATAGCTATGATAGCGCCAGGAGGAACCTTATCCGCATCTAATTGGGCCTGGATAGCGCCGAGAATAGCCTGTACTGCTGCTGCGGCTTCTGCTGCTGCGGCTTCTGCTGCTGCTGCGGCTTCTGCTGCTGCGGCTTCTGCTTCTGGACCAGCGACGTATAAGAGTTCGTCATGGGCAGTTAGAACTGACTTTATTTTTTCGGTGACTCGATAGATTTTATCCCGAATATCGCCGTCGGCAATGGCCCGGACATCGTCGTCAGCAAGATCGGTGGGATCTGATCTTTCATGTGTCATGTATGCCCCCCTAGTTCCGTAGCCTTCGGTAGACCCTGAGTTCTGTCTCCAAGCCTGGTAAATGTCATTGTCCAGTCGGATAGCTGAATATTCTGATCCAGTGGAGATCTACCGATCAATACATCTTCAGTTAAAACGATGCCACTTGTTGATAGGGTATCTCTGCTCGTAAGGGCTATAAACTCGATATAAGATGGGTCGCCACCATTGATGTTATCGTTGGTAACTTCAACGATCTTAAACCATTCGTCGCTCCAGGAAAACTTCGCGTAACTCGCTCCGTTGCCGAGAATGAAGGTTTTATCAGGAGTATCCAGCCTGACCTTTACCGGGCTAAATGGCACATCATGTATCTTCGTGACAGTAGCAGCAGTCAGAGTCATCCAGTCCTGAACCAATTGCTCGAACCCGAACTGCTTATAGACATTTCGTATCCTGCCCTTAGGAAACCTTCGGCGATAACTTATGAGATGTACACCATCGATCGATGTATCAGTGTTTTTGAAATACTGAATAATCGTTGGTGGAAAATCCGGGTCAGGGTCCGGGCTAAAATCTACTTCCTTAAAATGCTGGTAGTTGATACATGGTGACAGCTTATGAGCTACTGGGTTTAAATCATTCCACCCCAGGGGCTGAATACTCACCCCTGTAGAATTCAAATCCACGAAATTTATCATCACCCGCGATGTCCATTTCCTCGCTCCCTTCTGGCCGTGACTGAGAGCCACAGATTTATAGAAAGGATCGATCGGAGAATAGATCGGGAAATCTATTGTTTCGTAAACTTCATCGTTAGTTAATTCCTCTTCATGAGTTAGTATCGCGCTACCAACTACCGTATCCCCAGCGTATCCGATTTGGCCCCGATAGATGTTGAGTGTGTCTTCAGAAAACCAAACTACCCGGGTTTGAAATGTGTCTTTTTTAAATTCACCATTTTCCTGAATTAGAGCGGGACCGTCTGCCGTGTAGAATGGCATCGACTTAGAAACACCGTAGTACACATCGAGCAATATCCAGTTGGGTACTCCTTCTACGTCCTGGCCGGGAAGCGCCTCACCTGCAATGACAAGAGATGCTGGATCAACACCTGAATATATGATCTGCTTGCTTACTTCGTCATATGCTCCTCTGAGCCCCACAGGTCCAATCTCAAGGCCGTTAGGCATCAAGGCAGCTTTCCATAACTGGAACCTTGCTAACAGGTGCTCAGACACTCTCTCGGCTCTGAGGCCATCGGTGTAGATAATTCCAACTTTGGACCAGTAAAAAAGCCCGATGTTAGTTTTCACAACACTCTGGTTCGAGATACAACCATACTCATCTGAAATCACTCTAAGAAAAACCCTGCCGACTCCGGTAGCATCCTTGACGCCTTCCATTCGCCAGGTCTTATTTTCTGTGAACACTATCGGTTTTTCTAAAAACGAATTCAGTGCTGTTATCGGATCTTCAAAATCAGAGAACAAAAGTCTTGGAGCGGAGCTGGGGATACCAGGTGCTGACTGGAAGACCCGGGCTTCGTTATCGATGATGCTTCCGTAGTAGGCTGTGCCGTTAACCATCGTCATGTATTTTGAGCCCTGGGGTAAGCTCTGGAATGACAGTACACCACCATTGAAATAAGCCAGCTCGTTAGAAACAATGTCACGGTCGAAATTCTCATCGTTTATCCGGCAGAAATATCCATAATCTTCACCGCCCCATGTTTCCGGGTCGAAGGTAGCATTTACATCTTCTACAGCCAATTCGTTTGGGATAAACCAGTTTGTCTCACCGATGTCATAAAAGGTTGTTCCAGTGTTTTGAGTCCTGGCGAAGACACCAACCACATCATTAAAATCGAAGAAATCAGTTTCCACCCGGGAGAATCTTTGACTAACAGAGCCGATCAGACTTGGCGCTAATGGAACCTCAACTTGATAGGTTGGATCTAAAACTCCCTGGCCGTTGGTATCCCAAAACCCTACAAAATTTCCTATTGACGATATGTCGCTTAATGTACCCACCTGAAGAAAAGCCGCTGGCCCGTTGTTTTCTACAAATTTAGGAACAGCATCATCTGTTTTGATGTAGTTTTCTTTAAGATAAAAGGCGTAGTTGTAAACCTTATTTGCTAAACCGATGGGTAACAAGCCGTGATACTCAGGAATACTAGCGGTATCCTCGTCGGAGACGTAGTAGTCTGACAAACCATAAGAGGTATCAAAAGCGAAGCCTGCGCCGCCCTCCATAGAGAATCCCATGATCGGATATAATGCGACCCAGGATTCGACACCAGATCTGTCTCTGGTAAAATACTCGACAAAGGCCAGGTTGATTTTGTCAATTATTTCCTGTCCAGTGAGGAAGAATGACCCCGGTGTTCCGTTTGAAACCAGGGCTAATTGCCCTGATAACACGCTTACTTCTGAATTAGTTTTTATGTCCAAATAGTCATTATCGTAGTCTAATTTATCTAATAAAACGAAGTCACCCACGGGAAGTGCGTTTAAAGGGGCATCTTCAAAAGTAAGTGTTGCACTCAGACCAGCAACAGCTTCAAGGGCTTGGGTCGCGCCCAGGTCGGCCAGATTAATAGTCCCGGCACCCCCGGTAACTGCTACGCCAGTACCTGGGATACCACCCTCTGCCAGCTCGTACAGCACAACATTCATAGTCCCCAGAGGAGCCCCAACCTTCCTCAGTCTCACGTTAAGCTGATCGATGTCACCCGAAGCATCGGGTTGAATAACCTGATAAAACGGTTCAAGTGTTCGAGGATCCCAGTTAACGATATCCCCGGTTGAGTCTGTTGGTATGAAAAAGACTCCTGTATCCAGGCCAATTAAAAGACCAACAGTATTGCCAAGAAGCTCATTGTCATCCTGCCAAAGATTTCCCCGGGTATAATCTCCCGCGTTATCGCCACAAAAAACGACGTAATTGGAACCATCGTAAGTACCCCCACCAACAAGGGTGAACTCAAGGTAGAATTTCCTGGCATACACGTTATCGAATACTATCGGCATATTCCCTGTATTCGGTCCACTATCCGTGTGGCCAACAACCCTGTCGATCCAGATATCAATGGCTCCAGTGTTGTCGGGTTCTTGCTTGACAGGCATGGTGTAAGGATACTTGATATATTTATATTCAGCAGGGACAGACAGGTTAGCTTCAGCTACGAGTACAGGTAGTTCTTCTTGCCCTAAATATGCTGCCGGTAACTGGGCGTCTCTGATCTCAGGAGTAGCTACGCTTCCATCCCAATATTGAGAGATCCGCTTGATTGTAACTCTCTCAGTTATGGGCTTGAAGTTTTCAGGATCTAACATATTTACGTCAAGAGCGTTTACTGCGAAGGATTTGTTATATGGCTCGGTCGCTACAAAAGCCTCTCCGGTATAAATCGGGCTCTGCAAGTGGCCCAAAGAAGTAACAGAGGAGCGATAATCAGCGTCAACCTCGGTTGGGTTTTCCTCTCCCCACTTCGCCCTGGTGAACTCGTTGCTCACCGTCATGTCGCCGTCCAGAACCACGGAGTCGCCAGAGACAGTCCCGGCGATTAATGTAAAAGTATGGCCAGCTCCAGCAAGCTGCGTGATAATGTCGCCCCATATCGCCGTGATAGCGCCGTCTGAGTCCAGGGTGATATACCCTATGGCAACAAAACAGACGTTTATCCTGTCGTCGTAATTCGTTACCACTATTGAATCGGTGTCGGACTCGAAGATGTTAAAGATAATATGGTCGATGTGATTGGTGTTCTGAGCATCAAGTCCTGTAGAGGTCAGCTCACCCTCAATCCCCTTACCATCTGAGGTTTCAATTATTACCTCAAAATCTTCCTCTGCTGGAACAGTGGAATAGGAATCGAGCCCCTTTCGGCTACTGGGGGTCCTGACGAGCTCCACAGCCAGAGTTTTTTCATCATAGGTGATAATCTTCCCGGAAGATGTTACATCGCTCCAGGCCGATATCAGGAGCTTGTCTTCCAGTTGGAAAATTTGCTCAATTCGAAAGCCCAGGAGTGCGGCGATCAAGGTGGCGTCAAGATCACCATTCGCGTCTCTAAGGATTTTAGAGCCACGGCGATTGCTCAGGTTGTGAGTTTTGAAATCGAAAACAATGTTGTTGCTTTCGGCCTGGAATATCGGTGGTGCATTTTTGATATCGTCTGTGATACCCGCACCATGACTGTCTACTTCTTTAATTTCCCATCGTCGAGGCATAGCGTTTCATCCCGATTAAATTGTTTTACAAAATCTTATGATCTCTTAAATTCGGCTACCGGGACTGAGAAATTCATTGTAATTCTGTCGGTAGTAAACATAGCATTGACGTTTAGCGGTACTGTTTGGTCTTTGTTAACACTAAATGATACTCTACTGAATTTGACAGAGGTCTGACCATCTGTTGCCAGCACTGGCCATTGAATTCCTGGCCCCACAGCATTACTAAGTGCCTCTCCAACCTTTTGTGTTCCAGCAGCAGCGATATAATCTATGGCGTAACTATTGGGTAACTCCACTAATGCTAGGAATCCTGCGGAAGCACTCGGAGTAAATTCTCCAACAACCTTGATCTCCTCATCGACCTGTCTCCATTGGAATGAGACACTAGTAGGAGTACCAAAACCACTACCATAAGAGCTTGGAGCAAACGCAATCCAAGGGCAGAATTGATCTGTGATTAACCATTTAGATGATATTCCTTTGATTCTCAAGTAACCCTGATTACCGTTAATATCTATAGTAGACAGACCGCCCAGGGTAGACGCTGCACCATCCAGTACTATTAATCCGGTACCAGTATCGTCTTTGCCTACCAATAGATCCCTACCTATGTTGTTAGCAAGTAAGGGTGTAACTAGTTTATGATTCACATTTAGGGTAGTAATAATAAAAGTCTCAAAACCATCATCATCAAGTATGGCCCATTCATTTTCAGATGTGAAAGTGTGGGTGCCGGTACCAACGTCTTGAATGTCAACTGGGGTTCCGGCTACTGCATTTGCCAGAGATGAGGCGGGTTTGATTATATCGTCGGTAACGTAAATCGCCCAATAATCGACACCCAAAGAAAGACCGAGTGGCAACGTCCCCGTTGAGGTTCCCTGAAACTTATCACCAGTCAACATACCATGACCAACCTCGGTGACTTCATCGGTGCCAATATTCACATCGGTAGTTGCGAAATCGAATGTGATTTCAGCAATCTCTCTGACGTTTGGATTGCCTATGGCAGCGGTATTGGCGTCTACATCTGCTCGAAGCTGACTCCCAGCCAGACCAGCAGGTGTGATAGTTCTGACCGCATCCGTTCCAGTATCAATCTCAGCTATTGTTGCCAGCTCGGATACACCAGCAACCGTTGGGCTTGCGGCTACTTCATCACCGGTGTTCGTGCCGGAAAGGTTGCTACCGCTTACTACCCCGGTCGCACTCAGAGTACCAACAACAGCAACGCCTGTTGCAGTAACACCAAAGTACTTAGTGCCCCCAGCATTTGCACTTATCTTGAAAAGGTCTCCGCCGACAGGTGACGCAGCATCCTCGATCTCCAGCCCACCGTTGGTGGAATTCAAAACAGTTTGAGGGACCGGGCTATTCTCGTAACCCTGCTGCAAGGTCGTTGTTGACGTTGATCCCGCACTTGGGTTTGACCCAAATTTTCCGGCACTGAAAAATTGAGCAGTCGCACCATCATTCAACGCCGTTGCGTTTCCCTTTACTATTAACCAGCCCCTAAAAATCGCGCCTAAGAAAGCTGGGTTATCTAATGCTGTTGCCGTAGTAAGCTGTGCCTGTGCTTCAGCCTCTGAGTTATAAATGGTTTGGCCGTAATAGACTAATACCTGGTTAGTGGTTGACATATAGATTCTTTGAGTAGTCCACTTATTACCGGTGACGACCCCATCGGGAGTCCCTGTGCCGCCAGTACCATCATCATACTTCCCAGGCACTATATCAGTCACTGGGAAAGCAACCTCCCAATTGCCACCACCATCTTGCCAGGTATAGAACCAGGTTGCTCCAGTCAGTCCAGCCTGGACAGGGAGATCTGGAGATTGCGGATCGACTTTAATATTAGCGCCGACAATCCATATAGTCCCTGCGGACTTATTAAGAAGCAGGTTTGCTCCGTTTGCGCTGAAAATATTACCTGTTGGAACAATGGGACCAAGAGCTAAACTAAGACCTGCTAAGGTATTACCTGGGCTTACTGCAACACCAACAGCTGTATCAATCACGCCATCAATCGCAACGCCGGAAGCATGTAGCAAACTCCCGATGTTTGCCTCTTCTCTTAACAGGGAGTCGGTCGGAGCAACTGTCCGTTGCACAATGTTGCCACTGGCATTTATAGAGATCTCTGTTTGGGCAGCTGTTGCTAGTGCTGTAACTGTCTGAGCAACAAAAGGACCAAAAGGAACCACTTGAGAGGTCGGTGCAAGTGGATCAGTGTATGCGTCAGCCACCTGGATAAAACCAGCGGATATATCAAACAAGGCAGGATCACCACCGTTGACTGTGATCACTCCACCTTTAAGTAACCCGGTCGATTGCTGGCTATCGGAAGTTTGTTGCAGTTGACTCCCTGCCAGGCCAGCAGGTGTGATAGTTCTGACTGTATCGGTACCTGTGTCGACCTCAGCAATTGTTGCAAGCTCGGATACGCCAGCAACAGTTGGGCTTGCAGCTACTTCATCACCCGTATTAGTACCCGAGTTTGTACCTGTAATATCTGAAGTGAGTGCGAGGGTTCCCGTACCGCCCTGAATCGTATGAGTGTTGAGCGTGCCGACAGCCGCAAGGTTTCCTGAATCATCCTGGGTTACAGTCCCGTCCTGAAGCAGCTTCCCGGTCGTCGAATCAAATCGGACCAGAGCATTATCGGTTGAGCCTGCTGGCCCGACGACATCCCCAGCGCCAGCGCCAGGGGTTTCCCAGGTCGGGGCATCAGTTGTTCCCGCTGAAGTTAGAACTTGCCCTGCTAATCCGTTTGCAAGCCGGGACCCTGTGCCGGAAACGCCGCCATAAATGACATCGCCACCAGTCGTCATAGGATTGGTGTCATCAAAGGTTTGATCACCTGTGTTGGTCCCCGAGTTTGTCCCGGTGATATCTGAAGTCAGAGCAAGGATCCCTGTCCCGCCTTGAATGGTATGAGTGTTTAGTGTGCCGACACCGGCTAAATTCCCAGAGTCATCCTCTGTTATAGCGCCGTTTTTTATTAGCTTCCCGGTAGTCGAGTCGAATCGAGCCAGAGAATTATCGATTGAACTTGCTGGCCCTACAACGTCACCTTCCGCAGGGACTTCCCATGTAGGGGGAGAAGTTCCGCCTGCCGAAGTTAAAACCTGTGCCGCCGAACCGTTTGGAAGCCGGGTTCCTGCTCCAGAAGCACCGCCATAAATAATATCTCCGCCCGTAGTCATTGGGGAAATATCATCAAAAATGCTTGTTTTCTTCCAGTCCGATTCATCAGGTGAATAGATAAAAAGTTGCACTTCATTCGAAACGACTTTATATCGCATCTCCCCATCGAATCCCGCTGGGTGACCGATCCCTGTTCCCACAGCAGCATCTAAAGTCGCTTGAGGAGGCACCAAGGCACTATCAACACCAGTGTGGTCATGGGCATCGTAACGAGCGATGTTGAAATTATAGCTATCCCAAAAATCTTTATCTTCGAGCTCGGGAATTTTATAGCCGTGTACTGTTTCGATAGTCATGTTAACCCCGAAGTGAAAGGAGGCCCGAAGGCCCCCCAGAGTCTTAGGTTGTGCCAGGCAGGCTGATCGTTGGAATATTATGGATTCCCACGGCGCTCCACGGGTTGGAGTAGAGGAAGTCTCCATTGGCAACTATGTCCGTGACGTACTTGTAACCAGTCACATTTCTGATGGTGTAATAACGTAATCCATCTGGAGATGTGAGAACTTGAAACATTTTTTCACCGCAGTGGTAGTCCATGTGGGATTTATTGACCCCGAAAATAGCGTCATTTGCCATCTCCCTTACACCGACAAGCTCAACTGCCCCATGCATCCCGCCGACAGTGATTGTTGAATATCCCGCATAGTCAACTCTATCCTTCACATTTTTAAAGGCTCCTGAATTTTTCTCTAATGCCAAAAGACACCCAGAGAAATTCAAGTAACTCATAACAAAGCATTGCGGGTTAGCCGCCAGCTGATGTCCTTTTCGAAGTGCATCGAAAACCAGAGTCAGTAGGTCGCTTGCTGTGACTGCTGTGGTTGTGCCCCAGTCGCCGGTTCCGGCTGATCCACCAGCATCATAAAGAACGCTCTGAGCGAAAGGCGATGCCAGCTTTACCTGACCCGCAAAGTTATCTGAACCACCCGCAGAAGCAGGTAGGATCATGTCCCTCAGTGAAGAGAATGCGCCACCAGCTTGTCCATCCGGGATGTAGATCTCGGTTGTGTCGTCGTAACCAGTGAAGTCGAATGCTGCGCCGCCACGAGTCGCCGACATTGTAAGAACAGCAGTGTTCTTGTTGATCGCGGTTACGTAAAAGCTACCGCTGGCACCAGCAGGATTTTCGGTAACGAAGAACTTTCCGCCGATGACGAATCGCTCAGGGTGCTGAACATCAAGCTGGCCATCGTTGGCTCCAACATATCCAGACTGAACAACGTCGAGGTATCCACCGTTTAGGATCTGAATGGAGGCTGACTGTTTCATGTATCGCATTAATTCTTCGATCTGATCTGGCAGAATTTTTAAAAAATTCTGAACCGACACTTTATTGTGATCTAAGAAAAGGTCGCGAGAGTTGAAAACCAAGCTTCCATACATTTCCTTGTAACCAGATATTTCTCCGCGAATATATCCGGCCTCGTCAATGTCCGCTTCGGCAGTCAAACCGCCCATACGGATACTGGTTGCTGTACTTTGTTGAAATGGGACCACCAGGGTACCGCCATTCCAGGTTTTTTTAATGTTTGATGTTTTCATTAACCAGTTCTGGTCAATAAATGCCTCATCTAAAATCGAACTGTATACAAGGTACTCGTTAAGCATTGAGCTAAACGTAGCCGACTTTACTGTAGCCATGATGTATCCCTTTTATTTTCATGGCTGGCCCCCCAGGGTCTGAGCGTGAGCTCTTAATTCAGCCAGAGTGTTAAATCGTTTGGTAGTGGGGGTTCCACTTCTCCCCACTCCCATGTTAGGCATTGCTGGAATTCTGGGAGGAGCTGCCCCCCCTGAGTCCAGAGACACTGGTGCAGCCGGATCAGGGCTCCACATTTTTTGCAATCTCCCAAAAACTTCGGTAACGGCGACTTGCGGGTCAACGTACCTCTGGGTTTGGTGATATTGCAAAGACCCGTAGTCATCTACCTGGGCCTTAAATGCCCCAGCTCCCATTCTCTGATCGTAACTTTTTGCGAAGTCACTGATCCCCTCGTGGTTCATAGCTTGGGTCATTTTCACTGTATGAAGCTCCCGCTCCATCGACTCGGTTCTTGCGGATTCCCGGGTCATATTTTGTTTCTGAGTAAAATTCTCTTGTCTCGCATTGTAGGCCTGCTCTGCCAGCTGGCCTTGTGCAGGATTATCCTGGTGTTCCAAGATTGATGATGCGCGATCCAGTACCCACTTATCACTCAGGCCCCATTGTCGTTGAAAGCCCAGAGGATCATTTTCTTTCAGATTATTAAGGTGATCGAGGTTTCCCCTGAAGTTCTCGTTTTCCACTCGGGACTGATCAAACTTTGACTGGAGATCGCCGTACTTGGTTTCTGACTCATCCAGTCGGGTTTTCACAGAATCCAGGCCATGAGCCTTGGTAAACGTGTCCCTCAAAAAATCCTCAGTATCCTTATCCTTCACCGCTGAGTGTAGTCGCTCGTCAAAAGTGAACTTCTCTCCCCGGATCTGATAATCGAAATTGGGTTCGTATGCAGGAGCTTCGGGCACTACCGGCTCCACTCCTTCAGGACCCTGGACTTTCGACCCAGTATCTTCGGGAACGTGCTCGACAGGTTCGTTGAACATCGGAACGTCTGTTACCTCTGCTACAACTTCCTTTATTTCTGCATCGCCTGTATCTTGAACATCACTCATGAATTCTCCTGTTTGCGCTTGCGGCTAAGTTTAGGCCCCCGTCATGGGAACCTGTCTATTCATCTGGGTCACATTCCCCTGTTGCGCAGGAGCCTGCTGACCTTGTACCTGTGGTTGCGTAGTCATTTCATTCTCACCAGCTTTCTTGCCCATCTCAGCTTGCGTGCTGAGGGGAAGGTCGCCAATTTTTTCAACCGATGAGCCCTGGTCGTTTAGCTTCTTAACTAACCAGTCCATGGACTCATACGGGATTCTAACTCTGTGCTGCTTGCCTTCTGGCGAGCTTACATAATAATCCGCAGAAATCAAGCCGCCACCGCTGGGAATAAATCCAGCTGTTGCTCTGGCAGCTTCCTGCTGTTGGGCCATTAGCGTTTCCGTATGACGCTCAATCCGCTCCTGATAGTTCATCTGAGTCTTTTGCGGAAGGAGAGGGAAATCGGCTTCGTTCATTCTTCGAGTCAACCGCTGGAGCATGTACTCATGTTCGGCTGTTTCAAAATAGAACGGCTCCTCACCTCGATCGAGGCTCAGAATCACAGAATCAGCCTGATCCTTCTTAACCGTCATATCGCCCAGAAGAGGCTCGTCATTGAGGAAAGGCATTTGCCTGACCAGCTCTGCTGCCATTTCCGGGGATAAGGAACTGCCGATGTATTGCAGGGCCTGAGAGATTTGTAAACTCTTGCCCATCATTTGAGAGAAATCATCCGTCCTTGGAACGATTTTAATTTTGTACTGGTCCGGGGAGCTGTCACGGAATTCCTCGATGTTCACTTGCTCGCGCTTGCCCACAATCGGAATCACCTTCTCGTCATCATAGTAACTCCTGGCAAGCTTCAATGAGTGATCCATAATTTCCGTGATAAGCTTCTCGATCTTCTCCCCATAGAGAGAAAATCCCATTTTGTCTCGCATGGTCCGAAAAAGCATTCCAAAAGCATCGTTGCCGACCGCCGATTCTTTGTCATCGTTCTGCATTGGTACTTTTGCAATTTTATAGAGCTCTCCGATCATTCTCGTCATGTAAGCTTCATACTGCCTGCCATCAGATCCGGGAATGATTTCAGGTAGCGCCCCTGTATATTGGAGCCCCTTTAGTCCGTTTCCAATGCTGCTCGTTGACATCTTCGATCCTGCTGAATACATGACAGTCGTGTGACCCAGGATGATGCTCTCTTTGATGATCGCGGAAGCACATCTGTTTATTTCACTCTGGTAAGGCTTGCAGCTCTTGATAACCGAGTAGGCTCTTGGGTTAGCCGGGCTCTCGTCATAGAGTGCTGAGAAAATACAGAATCCGTCCTGGAGTTCTCCTTCCTCGAGGATTCCTGAATTTGTTGCAAAATAGAAATAACCGTTTGGAAATTCCTGCCCGGGTTTGAAGTAGAATTCTCTTACCTGGACGCCGTCCTTGACATCGCTGTAGATTCCAGTTACTCCGTCGAACCACTGAAAAGTATCGTCGGCACCGCCATCAATAGCCTTCATCTTGGTTTCGTCGTGAGCATACTTGGCCTCAAGTATTTTCCTTGGAATCATCTTCCTGTAACAGCCCCATTTAACCTCGCGCTTGCTGTCGGCCTCTGGGTCTGAGAGCCAGTTATAAGGAGAAAGTTTCTCGTAGACGATATCGCCTTCCCACTTGGGAACAGGTTCCCCCACAGGGATCCCTTCGGCATCAACCGCTGTTTCATAACCCAGGAATTTTCCGCCTTTCATATCGTAAAAGACTTTTGCATATGTTTCACCACAGACAACGAAGTCGTGGATTAATTTTGAATAGAAATCAGGAAGCTCGTTTTTATCCTTAAGAAACTCATATACGGCGAGATTCAACTCGGCAGATTTTTGGTCGGATAGTTCTTTGGGGTTTTGGGGTAGGATAGCGCCACCTGGGGCTCTATTTTGGATAGAATTTCTAATGAATTTTGTAACGACCTGAATATGATTTGCTGTAAAGCGGATAGTTGATTTGCCCTTGTTCTGTCTGAAGTAAGGGCCTCTTGCATTGGAGAATCGATCCCGCCTGGGATGATGGTATCCAATATCCAGGAGAATATTAGATCTGATCTCGGCGAAATGAGCATTGAGAGCCGTATCCGCCTCGTTATAGAGTGAGTTTAATTCATTGAGGTCTTTCATGATGCTCTCCGTCCTCATGTCTCATATGCTGCTCGAATCCCACCGGGTCAGAAATCATCAGGTTCTGTAACTCGAGATCTCTTAACTCCTGATCCTCGTCGGCCTGTCTTTCAGCCAAGTATTTAGGATCACCCTCATCGAGATCGGTAGCTAAGAAATCACCTTGAAAAGGTTCTCGCTCTGCCGCTGGCTCCTCGACATGGAAAGAGAGCTTTAACCCTCCGCAGTCTAGTGAGCTGACCCCGGAATCCTTACAAGCCTTAATGATAACTGATATGTCTTTGGCTGTAAAATGCTCCATATTAATCCCCAAATAATTCCACGGCTTCTTCCAGCATCTCGTCGATGTCTTCACCCCAGGGCTTTCCCCGGTCAGGCTCTAAATCCAGCCCTTGGTAAAAACGCATTCTCTTACACGTTACCTCTTTCCCGGAAACAGGTTTTTTACCTGCTACATGCTTTGTAATCAGCATGGGACAAGAGCTTAGCCCGTATCTCAAACCGTCCGCGCAATCGTCTTTCCGGTTCTTCTTCGGCGTCTCAGAATTCACTGTCTCCAGCTCTTGAATGAGATGAGAGGTGTCTCCTGAGCCTGGGCCCGTGAATATTTTTAATTGCTGGCTCTTGAATAACGAGTTCAAAAGCCCGACCCCATGATCGTAGTTCTTATTTGCTGGCAGCATACTAATCCCTTCTCGTAGGGCAAGGATACCGAGATCGACTGCGTGCCAATCAAAATAACTGTGCGGCTCAACATTTAGAGTTTTTTTGAGCTCTTCGAATTTCTCAAGAACATCGGCCTGAGTTGTTCGGATATAACCATTCGCGGTCTTCTCAGATTTCCAAACAAACATGACTCTCGCAGTGAAGAAAATAGCATCCACGGCCACGAAAACGATGGAGCTTGGGTGTCCACTAGCTCCCCCGGAGCCGTAGTCAATACCGGAGTAGACCTGCCAGCCCTCTATCATCGATTTGTCATATGGCTCTGTGTTAAGGGTTCCGCTGAACTCCCCGTAAAGCAGGCCAGAGTCTTTGACAAATCGCCCCCAAACACGGCGCTTGATTTCGTTCTCCGTGGAGTACATTGGGATGATATCCTTCTCGATCCGCTCTTTCGTGAAGATCTCGGAAGGTGTGCCATCTGCGTAATACAGGCAGTCATAAAGGGATATCTGCCTTTTGAAGGCTGTCGGGAATTTCTCATCGTCCTGGCCCTGACGCTCCATCGTGTCAAACAGGTACGGCTGACCGAGAGTCGCGGTGAAGACGGTTGCGACCAATCCGCTGCCCAAACCAGCCTTCGCGGAAGTTCTCACCATAATCTCATCCCAATGACCCAAGGGTAGCTCCTCGTCTGCGCCAACAAAGTCAATCGAGATCGCCTGCATGCTGGAAGGCTTCTGGGTGTAGTATCGCCAAAGAATTGTGACACCTGAATTGAATCTGATGGCCTCAACGTGTTTGGTGGACCTGTCGAATTCTACTTTCCAACCCCACACCGGGTGATTTTTCATTTCGCCCTTGGGTAAATAAATCTTTACCCATTTTTCGTGGAATTCCGTCGTGCCAGTTCTGCCGTCCGGATATAGATATAAAAACAAAGATGGTTTGGTCTTTGTCCCAAAATACGTAGGCCACAGCTCAGGACGCATCGCCAAGTTCAACTGTTTTATAATGAGAATCGAGCTTTTACCGATCTGGTTAGCTGCCGTCACAAACGCGAGCCTGCCAGAGTATCGGTAAAAATCCTGCTGCCACTTGTAGAAAGGATGAAGGTTGCAACCTGATTGGTCGTCATTAACCAGGAACGGGAGGAGTTCCTTCTCCAGCTCCCTCTCCGTCTGCCTTCTTTTCTTCTCCTGTAGCGACTTTAGATACAGCTGGCGTTGGTTCAAATTCCGCCTCCAAGGCATGGATCTCGCTTTCAATCTGGGCGAGAGTCACGGTTACTGGTGCGTGAACGGGCTCTGGGGGGAGTTGTTTATTAGGAGTAGGCGCAGGCACAGGCACATTCACATTCACACTTCTTTGAAATGCCGCCCCGAATTTCCGGTCGAGCATTAATTTGGCCAAATCCATCATGATCTTTACGTTTTTGAGATCTACGGTCTTATTGCCCCGATGGTCTATGGACGTGACCGGCAAAGACGCTATTTCATAAAACCGAGCTGATAGCGTGGCAATTATGTGATCAGTGCTTTCGGAGAAATCATTGAGAGGCCTGGTTATGAAGGCTTTTTTCCATTCGTGCGCGAGCCTTTTCTTGAATGTAAGGTAATCGCAAATTCCTTCGTGAAACTCCTCGATCGGAATCACTTTTTTGGTCCTGAAAGTTATTCTTAAGACAATCTCATCGAGGCGAGTTCTGATTTGCCAATCGATGGAGTCGGGGCAGGCCATTCGGATTATTTCGGAGTTCGAAAGATTTATCTTGTCGATGGCTGGCTGCAAGGCATAGAAGATCAGCTCTGGAAGCCAGGTTTTTAACATTGTCTTTCGATCTATGGCCAAAAAAAATCTCCTACTGGAATTCAGCAGGAGCGTATCATCGGTTATTCATTTGTGGAAATTTGCGCTCTTAGCCGCCCACGGGCATGTCTGAACCGGGTTTTACGGGCTTGGTATTTGATGTCCTGGCTGGCTTGGGATCGGGCTTTGGGGCTTCCGGCTCGGGCTTGGCGGCTTCCGCCTCGGCGAGTAGATGCCCGGTTTCTTCCGGGTGTTGTCCCAGAAGACCAGCAGCCGCCTTTAGCTTGCTAAGCACATTTGGCTTGGATGGGAATGTTAGTTTTTCAACTTCTGCGATCAGTTTTGGGAGCGTCATAGTAGTTCCTTTGTGATTTAGTTAGGGGGAACCATATCACACTTTTACCAGCTCTCCATTAAGAGCTACCAGCTTTAAAGCAGGCGGCAACGCCTCTATTTCTTTTTCTGTTAGGTTTTTGAATGCCTGGGCAAAGCCCTTGTTGTTCTCGACCAACATCGCGTTTGTGGCGGTTAATGTAGAGATTATTTTTAAAGCTTTATTCAACTCGGGATCCTCCTTTATTCTTCTTTTTTTCTGCTCAAGTGCCATTATTCTAACAACTATGGCACAGTTTCCCTTAATAATATTTGCCCTGAAGTATCCCCTCCCTGACATGAATTTGCCTTGTTTATTGCCTAAAATAGCATTTACCCTGACCCTGAAGGGAGTCGGCATCTCAATTAAACCCTCTCGTACCATGAGACTCAGGACTTTTACAACAGCTTTTTCACTTACATCAATGGTTTCGGCTATTATTTTTTTGATGGTCTTTGGGTTCTTTCTATGATGGAAATCATAGAAATCATTTGACTGTCTATCGGCTAATGCGGGGAAGAAGTTGATCAGGAAATCATATATTTGTTTCTTCCTTCCGTACCTCTGCATTGGGTAGTAGTCACTTTTCTTTGTGAAGCTCTGGTTAGGATTCAATATAGTAGTATTATTCATATTTTCCCCTGTTGCGTATAGTTTGGCGCGGTGCTCAGTGAGATCCAAGTGGTGCTGAGTGAGCACCGCGCCATCCTGTCAAGCCCTTGGTAGACAAGGCTTTCAAATTTCAAAGTAAGCTGGCCTCTATAGTATCTACATAGCGATCTTCCATGTACCCACTGAACATCCATTTCTAGGAATTGTACCATCAGCCTTTCTGCCGCCCTTCGGTTGGTCTTCGAATTTCTCAGATGCTGATAAATCCGACTTCAGGTGTTTTTAAGAATCTAGTTTATTTCTTTTGCGTGGGAATCTTCTAGCAATCACCTGAGGGGATTTCAAGACTTGGTGGGACCACAGATATCAATTAATCCAGAGAATCGCCTGAGGAGCTAATTTGAGCCGCCCCTGTTGACTCCTCAGGGCAAGTTAGCCAAGGTATCTCAAACCCCACGAAAGGATTTTTATGAGCAGCGTCAATAAGGTGATTCTCATCGGCAATCTCGGAGCGGATCCCGAACTCAAGTACACCAACAGCGGCTTAGCAGTCTGCACACTCAGCCTTGCGACCACGGACAAGAAAAAAGACCAGGCAGGAGATTGGACCGAATCGACGGAATGGCACAGAGTCAATGTCTGGAAAAATGTTGCGGAAAGCTGCGCCAAGTATCTCAAAAAGGGATCTAAAATTTACGTAGAGGGAAAACTCGGCACCAGAAAGTGGGAAAATAAAGACGGAGTGACAATGTACTCAACCGAGGTCACAGCCTTCACCGTCCAATTCCTCGACCCCAAAGAAAAGACCCAGGACAGCGGGTCATATCAAGAACAGTCAAAACCCGCCGCTGGTCCTAGCCAGGCTGCATTGGATGACATCCCGTTCTAAAACCAGATACATACTCCGATCGTCCCTCCCTGCGTCCGTAGTTAATATCCGTGGCTCCCATGAGAATTATGGCTATTGTGGGAGTCCTTAGACTTTTTCTTCGGGGCTCTTTTCCTCGCATAATCAGCTCTCATTACAGTAGCAAGATTCCCTTCTGCAACCGTCTTAGTCCCATCGTACAACTTCCAGGTGCCATTCTTTTTTTTCATCATAACAAAATCTCCGGTTTAAAGTTATATCCATACTACACCTAAGGAAGGCACATGAAATCAAAGAAGAGTAAAAACAAGGAGAGTTGCGATCATCGATGGCGAGAAACCTCCAGCACACGAACGCACTGGAAGGGATTTGGCTGGGGAACTAAGGACCACCGATCTTGCTATCTTTGCTCACGAGTTGAATTTTTTGATTTCCGGCCCACGGCTCCAGATGGTGCTGCGGATACAAATTTGTTTCCCCGGAAGTGAAATTCTTACAGGCATACATGATCTTTCTGGCCTTATTCACATCAAAATATTCTACAAACAGCCTCTCAAGAATCACTAGCCTTGATTTTGGATCTTCTTTTGTAGATACTGCTTTCCCCAGCTTGAATTGAAATAAACCGTCTAAGTTCATAGAAACCCCCTTAAATATACCCACCACAAATCCTACGACATTACTCACCAGCAGGGGGAAACCCCTCTTCCTAATCCTTCATTCTCTTGCCCAGATACATCAACGCAACATTAAGCGATAAAAGAGCCTCGTTATTATTTCTGCATGGGAATTTCTCGTTAAGCTTCCTGATGATCATAATAGCCGCGCAAACCAAAGTATCGACCTGACAACCATTGACACCATTCTCTTTGATCGGGCCATCCTGAATTCTGAAGCTGATCATGTTTACATCTTCGTGGATGAAGATCGGATGAGTCTTGCGCTTCTCGTCGAATTCGTCCCAGTCTACCTCTCCATCTGCACCCTTGGGTCTTTCTCTAAGAACCTTGAAACCACCGATCTCTTTCACATCTTTTAAAGTCTCTAAAGCCATTTCAATCTCCTTTTATTTGGGCTCTAACCGCACAATCTTTAGCTTCCAATAGTTTCCTGAGCGCCATTTCTGTTTCAGGGAATTCCAACCCCACTGGAGCATTATCGGCAACGCAGTGTGCCAGATCGTAAAACGGGGAGCTTATCTCCTGAAGCTTAGGCGGTAAGTGCTCATACTTGAAATACTTCAAAATTGGGAACTGTGC
>SDBT01003493.1_pt1 | contig 27132 bp, 49 predicted proteins | sample 2277101 | NCBI WGS metagenome assembly SDBT01 (sample SAMN10404973, study PRJNA504765) | marine sediment metagenome | isolation source: marine sediment core GS10_PC15, 103 cmbsf | place: Arctic Ocean: Southern Knipovich Ridge | collected 2010 | reverse complement strand
GGTGTAAAGGTGTGGACTGCGGCACATATTACTTTACAGTCGAATTTAAAGGCAACTAGACAACAAAATTTCCGTATGATATTGGATAAGTTATGGGGTAATATTCCTAAGTTAGCTTCATCAGCTAGAAAATTAGATAACATAGAGGAAATGTATGATGAATTAGTTAAGATGTATGGTTTTGGTCCATTTATATCTTATGAAGTAGCAACAGATTTAGCATATTTATCTGAAACTAAATTTGATGTTAATCAATGGGCTAACCCTGGTCCTGGTTGTACACCTGGAATACAATTATTATTTCCACAAGTTAAAGGTAAAATAGAACTTATAGATAGAATGCGTTTTCTTCGTCAAAATCAAGCAGGTGCATTTAAAGTATTAGATTTACCTTTCTTAGATATAGCATATAAACATAAATACTTATCACTAAGAAATATTGAACATAGTTTATGTGAGTGGAGAAAATATTATAACCAATCTCATAAGATAGGTAGACCAAGACCAAAGTTTAATCCAGTGAGTGTAGTATGAGTAAGATAACAATAGTGACTTGGGAATTATTGGAAATGGGTGGGATTAATCGAGTTATTGGAGGATTCCAATCTGGACTTGCTAAATTAGGTCATGAAGTAAGAACATTTCATGGTAATAAGAATGGTCATTTAAGATTAAGTCAAGAACATTATACTTTAATGACTAAATGGTATAGACCTATGTCTGAAAATCTTGGTTGGACTAATTTTGAACAACTTAAAGATTATCGTGAATGTGTAAAAGAATCTGATTTAGTATTAATCATACATCCTTGTCCTCATCCTACAAAATCTGGTGCTGGTGATGATACTAGATGGCAAAGGATATATGAAATACCTTATAAAGCAAAAGTACCCGTAGCGATATTATTTACAGATAATTTGTGGGATAGGTTATATCCTTGGATTATTGATATAATAGATGATGATAGGGCTGTGTGTTTGTATAATAATTATAACGCTAAATTTGATGCTATGGATAGGTTACCTCACCCTTCACAATTTATACATTATCCTATGGATTTTAATGAGGTTATTCATTATAAGAGTCGTAAGATAGATGTATCTTGGTTGCCACAGTGGAAGAAATGGAAAGGTATATATCAATTTATAGAGGCATTATCTAACAAATCAGGAAGATTAAATACAGTATTATTTAATAGTGGAATAGAATATTATAATATAAGAAAAACATCACAATGGGAAAAAGCTATTAACTATGATAGATTTATAGGAGTAACACATAATAAAAATTCAACAACAAATTATTATGGATTATTAGAACCTAATGATGTGGCTCGGGCATATGCATCTTCAAGAATGACTATTGATTTATCTGGTGCTTATGCAAAGAAATTTGAAGCACAAGTGACATGTGTTATGATAGAAGCTATGATGTTTGGTACTATCATGGCAGTTCCATCATATGTAGAAGAAAGTAATCATTCTTTATTGTATAAACAAGGTGTAGTGTTTCCAGTTGATAAACTTAATATAATTGAATCTATAGAAGAATTTTTGCATAATAAGAAAGCACAATTAAAAATGCAAGAGAGGGCTTATGCATATGTGAAAGAATATTGTGAAGATACTGTAGTGTCACAATCATTATTAGATATTATGGGGGTATAATATGGCTAACTATATGATAGGTAAGTATAATAGTGTGGAGGATGCGTATGTAAATATGTCTTCTTTGTTTGATTTATATGGAAATATACAACCATCACGTAATGGTGAAACTAAGGAGATGCATCCATTCTTTTATACTATTGATGATTTTTCTCGATATATGCTCATGGTGAAGGGTCGTGTAATTAATTTTCCATTTGCATTGGCAGAAATATTATGGATTATGCTTGGAGATGATACGTTATGGGTAGCTGATTATAATAAACAGATGGGTGAATATGCAGATGATGGTATATTTAATGCTGCATATGGACATCGTATGCGTAGTAATTTTTATGATAGGTATCTTTTACCTATTGATCAATTTGAAGATACAATAAAATTTTTGATAAATAATCATGATTCACGTCATGCAGTAATGGTATATCGGGATCCAGCTAAAGATAATTCTTTGGTAGAAACTAAAGACAGAGCATGTAATATTTCTTCAATGTTCTTGATACGAAATGGATTGTTAAATATTACACAAACTGTGAGAAGCCACGATTTTATCTGGGGAGTACCTTATAACTTTATGCAGTTCGGTTATATTACACAGGCACTTGCAGAACGTCTAGAGGTACATGTAGGCTCATGTGCATGGCTTAGTAATAGTTTACATGTATACGATAAACACTATGGTGAATTAGAAGGTATTGGATTTAATAATGAACTAGGGATTAAATTTGATATGACAGTTCCTAAAATAGGTGAGGTAGATTATATTAATGTAAAACATCGAGAAGTAAGTATAAAGAGTAAAATTAAAGATGGTTTTGCAGATAGTGTATTAACACGTTATATGGGATATATACGTACAGGATTTAAGGATTCACCTTTTTGGTCTGATGGTTTATTAGTATTATTAGCATATTGGTTGAAAGATAATAAGAAACAATCACTTAGAGTATTAAATGAAGTTGATTCTCATTTATTTAGATTAATGACATTAAGATATTTTTATCATTATTATAAAAGTTGGAAGACAGTATTGGATGATAAAGATTCATTAGCTAGTGAATATATGAGTCACTCATGGCAATGGAATTTCGAGGAGGTTTTAGCATGGCTGAAGTAGAACACAAATTTAGTGACAATGCAATACAGATGATGGAGGGTCGTTATCTTCTTGAAGGCGAAATACCTGAAAATATGTTTGATCGTGTTGCTAGAGGGCTAGCTTTTGTAGAACGTAATTATTTACCTTCTATTCCTGAAGGAGTGAAAAAAGAACAAAAAGTAAATGATTATCATCAAGAATTTTATGATGTAATGATTAGTGGTAAGTTTGTTCCTGCTGGTAGGACATTAACGAATACAGGTATTATGGGTGGAACTGTAGTGCCTAATTGTATTGTATTACCTATTGAAGATACGATGGAAAGTATATTTCAAACTTTAAAAGATGCATCATTACTTCAACAAGCAGGTAGTGGAATAGGATTTAACTTTAGTAAATTAAGACCAGCTAATTATGATACTAAGCGTTCACGTGGTAAGGCATCTGGACCGGTAAGTTTCTTACAAACTTATAATGATGCATTTGCTAGAATACAACAGCAAGGTCGTCATGGTGCTAATATGGCAATGATGCATATTAGCCATCCCGATGTACTTGATTTTATACATTGTAAACAAGTAGAAGGTAACATCGCAAATTTTAATATATCTGTATTAATTGATGATGAATTTATGCAATCATTAGAAAGTAATCGTGATATTACATGGATGTGTGTATGGAATGGAGAAATGGTTAGACCACGTCGTATTACTAGAGATAAAGTAGGTATCATACAAGATATACAAGAAGTAGATATTACTGTTAGAGAACTATTTAATGAGATAGTACAATCAGCGTGGAAGAATGGAGAGCCAGGAGTAGCATTTATTGATGAAATTAATCGAACTAATCCGTTACCAGGATTAGGTGATATAGATTGTAGTAATCCTTGTGGTGAACAATATTTACATGCATATGATAATTGTAATTTAGGAAGTATTAATTTAGCTAAATTTGTAAGAGAAGATAAAACAATAGATTATGAAGAATTAAGTCGTGTGTCTAGAATAGCTATTAGAATGTTGGATAATGTAATAGATACATTTGATATACCTATCAAAGAAGTACAAGATATGGCATTAGCTAATAGGCGTATTGGTTTAGGACCAATGGGTTTTGCTGATATGTTATATCAATTAGAAATACCATATGATTCAGAATCTGCTTTACAAACAGCTGACCATGTAATGGAAACTATAAATCAATCTGCTATTATAGCTTCTATAGATCTTGGTAAAGAAAAAGGTAGTTTTCCTAATAAAGATAAAACTGGTAAAGGATTTGGTGAAATTAAAAGAAATGCAGCCTTAACAACAGTTGCACCAACAGGTTCAATAAGTATGTTATATGATACGTCATCTGGTATTGAACCTAATTTTGCACTGAAATATACAAAGAAAGTTAGAACTGGTAATTATGTATATCTGAATGAATATTTTCTTAAAGCATTAGATAAACTTGATATGCATCAAGAAAATAAAAACGGTATCAAAAGGTATGTAGAAGAGCATGGTTCTTTAGAAGGTTATTCTTCACAATTTAAATTACCTGAAGATTTTAAAGCAGTATTCATTACTGCAAGCGAAATAAGTCCTAATGCACATATAGATATGCAAGCAAAATTTCAAGACAATGTAGATAATTCTATATCGAAGACTATTAATATGCCTGAAGAAACTACGGAAGAAGATATACGTGAAGCATTTATTCGTGGATGGCAAATGAAGTGTAAATCATTCACAGTATATAGAAATAATAGTCGTAATGTACAAGTGTTAAATATGGGTGAAATAGATAAAATAAATGAAGAAGTAAATGCAGAAGAAATAATACATGATGTATTAGAAGCAAAGAGAATAGATGAAGAAAGAAAAGCTGTAGAACATCTTGACGCAATACATCCAGATGTACATAAGGTTGATCTACATAAATTTGATGATGTTGAAGTTGCTGATAAAGGGACATTAGGTGATGTAACTGTAGATGCTATTAAGGGAGGACCTACAGATAAAATATTAAATAATACTAAAGAAAAAATAGGTAGACCAAAAGTTGTGGACGGTAAAAATTATAAAGTAAAAACTGGACATGGAAATATGTATGTTGGTGTACAACATTGGGATGGAAAAATTTATGAAGTGTTTACTAATGTAGGTAAAGAAGGTGGTTGTGTTGGAGCGTATATGAGTGGAATAACTAGAATAGTCACACTTGCTTTACGTCATGGAGTACCAGTGAGTGATATAGTAGAACAGTTAAAAGATATTGGTTGTCATCCAGTTTGGGATGATGGCGTATTGATTGCTTCACCTGTTGATGGTATAGCCTTTGCTTTGGTACATGAAATACCAAAAAATGAACAAGATGATTATACTAAAAGGTTCTTAGATAGAGAAAAAGTAAGGCAAGGTGGAGTAGCTATACATTATGCAACTGCAGAACAAATGACTTCTAAGGAAGGTGAGGATTGGGTTATGACACCTCCTCTTCATGAAATGCAAGAAATTATATCGGATATATGTAGTTTTTGTAATTCAACCGATATGGTATACCAAGAAGGTTGTAAACGCTGTTTAACATGTGGGGAAAGTAGGTGTTAATATGAGTGAATTATCTGAGAGTTTATTAAATGGTCGTTGGCAATGGATACTTAATATAGAGAGATACCAAAATCGCCATACAATAGATGCATTAAGTGTTGCAGATCATTCATGGCTTACAGCTATGTTAAGTATGATGATATTTGATTCAATTGGTTTTTATGATGGTACTTCTAATGATGATCTTACTAATATAATGCGTGGGGAATTACTTACTAGAGCAATATTGCATGATGTAGAAGAAAGTTTAACTGGAGATATACCTTTAGAATCTGAAACTAAAGTAGAAATAAAATATGTTAAAGGTTTGATAAGTAATAATATTATGAAAGCAATTTTTCCTAGTGAAATTGCTGATAAGTATAGTGCTCATCATATGTTTGCTAAACATAGTATGACTGTAGAAGGTTCGATAGTAAGATATGCAGATATGTTATCAGCATTGATAGAAGCATTACGAGAAAATGATTTAGGTAATACTAATTTGGATGATATAATTGAAAATGCTATGGGATATTTACGTGATATGTTTACAGATGTAGATTGTGGAAATAGAACTTTACTTATCAAAGCAATTAATTATATGAATGATTTAACTGATGAGATAATTAATTATATCCAAAGTAACTATAGTATTAAGGCGCGAATTGTGGTATAATATATACCTGGGTCGTGGACGGGGGTAGTAGCTCAGATGCCATTCTCTAGACGTGGAGAAGAAGAGCACTTTCTGTATCTACATAAAAAAAGCGCGCATGAGAGAGGTCGTGGTCTCGCAAGCCATCTACTTCTGAAAGCGGCCCGGGATTATGAGGAAAATGATAATAGCAAAGGAGAAAATTTATGTCAAAGTTTGTCCATCTTCACACTCATAGTGAGTTTAGTGTATTAGATGGTATGAGTAGAGTTACTGAAATTGTAGAAAAAGCAGTAGAGTATGGACATTCGGCGGTAGCTATTACAGATCATGGTAATATGGGTAGTGTACCTAAGTTTTATGAAGAAGCTAAGAATAATAAGATAGAACCAATAATAGGGCAGGAATTTTACATTGTTGAAGATGTTAAAAAAACTGAAAAGGGTGAACAGTCTCACCACTTGGTTTTATTGGCTAGGAATTATGACGGTTATAGGACTCTCTGCCGACTTAGTGCTATTGCTGCTGAGAACTTCTATTACAGACCTCGTATTGATCATAATATACTCAGGTATTTTGGTAGCGATCTTAAAGATATTATGGCAACATCTACGTGCATGAGTGGTGAGATTCCTAATGCTATAATGAATAATAAACCAAAGAAAGCAAAACGACTTCTTAGTTTTTATAATTCTGTATTCCCTAATTTCTTTTTGGAGTTTATGCAGCATGGAGATGTTAAGTCCAGAGATAGAAAAGAACGGAAATTTGCAGAAGACGAAGAAAAGATTAATGAAACCCTTTGGGAATATCATACCAAATATGATATACCTATTGTGGTTACTAATGATTCCCATTACCCTGAGCCTACAGACTCTTGGAATCATGAATTTCTTTTGGCTATTCAAACTGGCGCTAAGATTGATGATAGTAGTCGTTTTAAGTTTCGGGGTGATGGCTATCATATCACTGATACTTCCGATATGCGTAATCATTTTCCTAAAGCAATTTGGAAAGCATCAGAACAAAGTATGGATTGGATTACGAAAAATACTAGGATCAGGATACCTGAACTGGAAAATAAAGAACACTACCTTCCAAGTACCGGCGTTAAGTCGCCTAGTCGTGAAGTTAGACGTTTATCTATTGTTGGTGTCAATTCTCGTGTTCCTGTTAGCAAGCATAAACGCTATATCAAACAGCTTGATTATGAGTTGGAAGTAATAAAGAAAGCAAAAGTAGAAAATATATTCTTAGTAGCAGATGATTATGTTAAGGATGCAAAGAAACATGATAAAGAAGTTGGTAGTGGACGGGGTTCGATGGCTGGTGTACTCACAAGCTACCTCATGGGGATCACTGACGTTGATCCTATCAGGTTTAATCTTAGTTTCGAGCGTGCTATTAATCCTGCTCGTCCTAGTCTCCCCGATTTTGATATTGATTTTGATGATAAAGATCATGTGGTTGCCTATTTACGCAAAAGATATGGTACAGAAAATGTACTTCAAATAGGCACACTTAATAGAATGCATCCTCGTAGTACATTACAGAAAATACTTAAATGTTTGAATTATGATTTTCGTACCGCAGTAGCTTATAGCCAGCAGTTACCTGATACTGGTGAGATGATTGCTAATAGATCGTCAAGAGATATACGTGAGATATTAGAAGTAGCAGCACCTGACATTAAACAATTATTAGATGATGATCCACGTATATTAGAATTGATGGTTAAGTTTGATGGACTAGTACAAAGTGTTGGAAAACATGCTGGTGGTGTATTAATAAGCGCACCAGGACAACCTATACGAGATATAGTACCAATAACAAAGATTAGTGCAGAAAAGGAACCAGTAAGTCAATTTGACAAAATAGCATTAGAGAAACAATTTGGTTTTGTAAAGTTTGATATATTAGGTTTATCTACATTACGTGTTATTAAAGAGATTAAAAGATTAGTTGATAATGAAGATTTGTTTAAAGATTTTCCTGATAATGATAATTTGGATGATGAGGAAGTATTTAAATTAATAAACAGTGGTAGTTTAACAGGTATATTTCAGTTAGAAGGTTTTGCTTGTAGACAGGCGATACCGCAAATAGGAGGAATACATGACTTTGAAGATATCGTTAGCATTGCTTCTATTGTACGTCCTGGGGTTACACAGTTTATTCCAGTATTTGCAGCCAATAGAAAGAAAAAGAATAAGTTCAAAAAAGTTAACGTACAATCGGGAAGTAATGAGAAAGGAACAATTAAGATACATGGCATCAAGAAACTAGATAAAATATTAGAAAGTACAGAAGGTGTAATTCTTTTTCAAGAACAGGTGATGGCAATAGCCCAACATATCGCTGGTTTTGATATGATACGTGTGGATGATATAAAGGAGAAGATAAAGGCTAAAGCAACAGATGAATTTGATGATATGCGTCTTGATTTTATAAATGGTTGTGTAGAACAAGGCTATAAAATCAAGACGGCAGATTATATATGGGATATGATAAGAAGGGCAGCAGGATATTTATATAATAGAGCGCACGCGGTAAGCTATAGCCTTATTACTTATCAAACAGCATATCTAAAAGCTAATTATCCATTAGAATTTTTTACAGTGTGTATTAATATGGCAAGAGAAGGTAAAAAAGATAGACAATTGGTAGCATTACATGATGAAGCATTAGATTTAGGTATTAAATTCTTACGACCTAGCCTTACAAGATCAGAAACATGGTGTAACATAGAAGATGATAAAATCAGAATGGGTTTGGCTATGGTTAAAGGTGTAGGCGAAACAACAGCAAGTGAGATTGTGTCTACACGTAACGAGATGGGCGTTAGACGAACGCTTAAAGTATTACCGAAAAAAGTATTACGAGTTAATGTAATTAAGGCATTGAAAGAAGTTGGAGCTTATGGGAATAAGTATGCAGATGAAGATAAACAAGTGGCACTTTTGGGATTTAGTCTTAGGGACCATCTTTCTCATTATCGTAAAAGGATTAAGAAAGCTAGTTACGAAAAAGGAAATGAAGTATTATTTGGAGGACAGGTTACTGAAGTTCGTAAACAAAAGACTAAGAATGGTGATGATATGGCGTTTGCAAAAATCTCTTTTGGAGCTGAGCAAAATAATGTTGTGCTTTTCTCAGACCAGCTTGCAGACTTCGGAAACGATTTTAAAGTTGGAAATATATTACTCGTATATGGAAAGAAACAACCAAATTATTCGTCTATTATACCAGAAGGGGTGGAATTGTTAAATGGAAATTAGAAGAATATATGTAAGTAGTAATGAAAAACTTATAATACCTGAGGATAGTGTATTTTTTCCTCCGATGATAGAAGCTGGTGCTATATTAGTTCATGTATTATTGGGTAGTTCAAATAAAACAAAAGTGTATTATGTAAAAACAATAACTGAACATGTTGTTTTTGGTCAAGATTATATTAGCTTGCAAGCATTAGGATGGGTTGATAATTATGGTTCTATTCAATTTATATATGTATTAGAGGTAGAAGATGCCTAAATCAAATAGTGCATTCTTAGCTGAAGTAAATAAAAAATTTGGCAAAGAAGTATTATTCACAGCAGATGATGATAAATTCAAATTAACAAAAATACCGACTGGTATATTACCAGTTGATATATTACTAGGTGGTGGTATACCTCTAGGTAGATGGATAGAAATATATGGTGATTACTTATCATTAAAGACTACTATAATGCTTATGATAATGGCAGAAGCACAGAAATTGGGAGAACGTAGTTTAATAGTAGATTTGGAAAAAACTATTACTAAAGATTTTATAGAACTTCGTGGTTGTAATCCTGATATGGTAGATATAGCACAAGTTGATAATGGAGAAGAAGCTCTAGAAATTACTAAAATGAGTATGCAACAAGGATTACATAGAATTATAGGATGGGATTCACTTACCGCTGCTTTGCCTAAACGTGAACAAGAAGCTAAATTTGATACTCAAACTGTTGGCTCACAAGGATTGTTGACAAGTAAGATGGGAAGGATATTAACTTCTGCAAATAAACATAATGTTGCTTTAATATTAATTAATCAAACTAGAGAACAAATTGGCATGTCGTTTGGTGATCCTACAGTAACATCTGGTGGTAAAGCTCCTAAGTTTTATTCATCCCAGAGAATAAGATTAATACGTATAGGTAGTGAGACTGAATCAATAGATAGTGGTAAAAAGAGGCGTGGTTTTCGTAGAGTAATATCATCAGAAATAGCTGTAGTATTGGAGAAGGATAAGACAGGTCCTTATGGAGGAGAGACAGTTATACATTATGATGTTTTGAATAGTTCTATTAATCATTCGGAAGATATACTTGCTCAAGGGCAATTACATGGTATAATAAAACGTAAAGGCAAGATGTATAGTATAGGTAAATCATCTATGCTGAAGAAACAGCTATTGGAACATATTGATTCTAAACCTAAGTTGCGTAGGGCTTTAAGTACAAAAATTTTAGATAAAGCGTTGGCAGATTAATGGTTAAAAACAGGGGTCGTAAATTAGAAGATGATATTATAAAAGACTTAGGTGCAAAGCCGCATAAAAATTCTGGAGCTATGCATAAGAAATTAGATGGTAGTGATAATGAACATTCTTATGAAATAAAAACTACTAGTGCTAGGCAGTATATATTTAAACGTGCAGATTGGCTAGAAATAAGAAGACAAGCTATACAGCAACATAAAGAACCTGCTATGGTAGTAGCTTTCGATAATAAAGCAGATATGCAAAGTATGGATAAAATTGTTATAATAGATTATGAATATTTTAAGGCATTATTAAAAGAACAACTTTATGAAATGGAATAAAATGAGTAAATTTCTAGCGGAAGTAAAATCACTTGGAGAGTATAATTATAGAACTAGTCTCGGTAATAAAAAAGATAAAAGGATAGAATAGTGTCACTCGCTAAGGCATTAGTAAAAGGAAAAATAGATAGAACGGTTGAAAGACCTACGGAATTACTTGTTCCTTTAGTAGATAAGTTTCTTTTAGGACAAGGTGAAAATGCTGAATGGATGACAGACAGATGTATTGAAATAGCTACTGATCTATTTCATAATATGAATGAGAGAGAAGAAGAAAGAAAAAGAAGGAAAGTATTTAGTGCTAGTAGTGCTCTTGGATGTATGAGGCAACAAGAGCTAAATATAAGGGGAATGAAACCTGTTCCTATTACAGATTATAAATTGATTAATATATTTCATGATGGAAATTGGCGTAATGCAAAATGGATATGTATATTTGAATTGATGGGGTTAGTGAAACAATATGAAGTCACCCAATTAAAGAAAATATATAATCTAGCAGGTACACCTGATGTTGAATTAGATCTATCTCTTTATTATGATAATATAGGTGAAGCAGGTGTGGAAGTTAAAGGAATGCATGATAGAGAATTTCATGCCTTTATGAATAATGATCATAGTAGTAGGTTTGGAATGGGTCGTATCATGCAAGTACAGTCTTATATGCTTATAACTGGTGCTAAATTTTGGATTATATGGGCAGAGAATAAAAATACACAAGAATATGGTGAACAGATAATATATAGAAATGAAATCATAATTAATTATTTGAAGAAAAGATATCGTTATCAATTGGAAGCTCGTAAGATGCAAGCATTACCAGCGATAGAATGTGAGATGCATAATGGGGATAAAATATATGTAAGGTGTAATCAACGTAAGAATTGTAATAAGTTAATGAATGAAGAATATCCAACTATGCCTCCTATGAAAAATAGGAAGCGACTGGCACGAGATTTTATGAAAGAGTTGAGATAATGTCTAGAATTAATCTTACTACAACTGAACCTAAGGATAAACAATTTCATCTTAATATACATCCAGGAGTACCTATTAAAGATATTATAAAAATATTACAGGAATTAGACTCTAATCTTAAGGTTAAAATACCTTGTATAATTACGTTTGATTAGTAATGGAAAAGAGTTGAGATAATGTTAAGAAAAATGGAACGTTATAGAGTTATAAAACCAGAAGATAGTAATTGGATAAGTGAAACTGATAGAATAACGATAAGGGTTGCTCAATCGTTATTAAATAATAGTGGTTTAATATTAAAATTAGAATGTGGACAGAGAGTCAAAGAAGGCTCTAGGAAAATGTGTAGGGGTCGTGTTAAGCTAACTACTAAAGGTAACCTTAGATGTTCTGTATGTAAAACTATATGGGTGAGATAGTGGGTAAAGTATCAATTGCAGATGGTATTATTGATGTATACGAATATTTTGATGATGAAAAGTTTCGTTTACCAGCAGATATAACAGAACTAAGCCCTAATGATTTAAGAGCTTGCCATGCATATTGGGGTGAAAATTATGTATACTGTATGAATAAGGTTGGTTTTATACAAGCAAGTATAAAAGATGTAGAAGCTAAAAGGAGTAAAAGATATAGAAATAGATTTATCTTTTATAAACAACGGAGATTAGCTAATGATTTTGCAAAAGCTATGGCTGAGGAATCTAAGAGTGTACAGAAATATGATGAAAGGCTTCGCATATATAGGTTACATGAATCTCGTTGGGTCACACTTATGCAATCATGCGATACCTTCAAAGCTATATGTTCACGAGATCAATCCTATAGAGAAAAAGAATTAGATCATTACAACAGGCGTGGAGGACAAGGTAAATGAATATTCTTGTGAAAACTCCAGAGTTAATAAACATTAATGATTATAGATGGAATAATCAATTAAACTTACCTTCTAATACATTAAGAATAGATCGTGCTGGTAAATGGGGTAATCCGTTTATTATTAGTGTTAAAAGATCACGTGAAGAAGTAATAAAATTACATAAAGAATGGTTTTTAAATGGTGAGGGTTCTTATCTTCAAAAAGATATTATGGAATTGTTAGATTATGATTTTGTAGCATGTTGGTGTATTCCACAACCATGTCATTGGATAAATTATTGGGATTATTTAATAGAAAAATTACGAGATGAGGATATGATAGATGAATAAACATAATATGAATAAAGTAATAAGACCTGATGAATATAATATATATCGTATAAGGTGTATTGATGATGATAAATTACATCATCGTGAGGTAGAAGTAGAAACAAATACAAGACATGTAATAGGTGAAGAGATAATTATAGGATTTGAAGATATAGAATATCGTTGTGAAATTTTACATATACAAAATAATCTATGTAAAAATAGAATATCAGAAACTGTAGTAAGGTGGCAATTTTCACATCTTTATATAGTAAGGGAAAGTGTATGCCAAGACGCAAAGGAAAGCGAATCAACGGCAGAAGAGTCGAAAACACCATAGCGAAGGCTCTCAGAGAGGCTAATAAAAAGTGGTGGGTGTATAGGTATAACGAAAATCGACGTAACGCTACTCCTGGAGATATGCAAATACAAACTCCAAAGTTTGATGTAATTTTGGAAGTAAAAGCTAGTAGTGGCGATACAATATATATGGCGGCAGTTCGTAAGTCACAAATAGAAGGTCTTATAGTATATCATAAAAAATTTAAAAGAAATTTAGGAATCTTAATATTTTATTATAATAAGAATAAGAAATATATTATGATTGATATAATGACATTAAGTAAAATAAAAGGAAATTTTACTTATGATAAGGTTATACAAGTAGGTTATGAAGTAAAGGATTGGAAAAAGGTGAATGAGTATTTTAAGAAAGTATATAGTCGAAAGTAAGATTTGAAATATGAGTAAAGATTATATTACTGAATCGGAAAAATTTCTAGCGGAAGATGAATCGCTTGGAGAGTCAAATAATGGAACTAGTCTCGGTAGCAAGGAAGAAGTTAAGACGTGTGTCCATCATTGGCTAATAGACCCTCCTAGTGGAAATAAGTCATCGGGTATTTGTAAGATCTGTGGTGAGTTTAGGAAAGATTATTTTGCTAATTCTTCGGATAATGTTGGATGGAGTGGTGGACCAAGAATAGCAAAGAGGCATGTTCCTAGGAATAAAAATAGGGAAAAGAAAGAAAAGGATGAAAGAACAAGAGTGAATGAAATCCGTGATGGGGATTTGATATGATTATTATTGCTACTAATATTACAATTACTGAAAGTGTAGATACTGAAGAAAAAGCTGATTTGTATATAAATAGGATTGAAAAATATATTCGTGAACAATTTATGACACATACAACTGCAAAAGTAATTGATATTAGAACTGAAAAAAGAGAAGAATAATGACTATATATGTAGATGATGAAAGAATATATCCTGATCATATGGTTAAAGGTACTGCTAGAAGATGGGGAAAAACTTGGAGTCATATGTGGACGGATGGTGATGAAGAAGAATTGCATCTGATGGCTGAGAAATTAGGACTTAAACGTAGTTATTATCAAGATCAACATCCTGAATTATGTCACTATGATATCATTCCTGCTAAAAGAAAACGTGCTATTTTACTAGGTGCTCAACAAACTTCGGTGGCTGAATATATTCGCTTGCGTAATTGATATCAATGGGTTATTATACCTATAACGCGGTAAAAGGTCGGACGAAAGGATAATAATATGTCGATAACTAGAGAAGATATTGTGGAAGCTATTAAAGAAATGAATGTTCTTGAAGTATCGGAATTAGTTATAGAGATAGAGAATACATTTGGTATTATTGTTACTTCTCCTGTATCTAACGTAATTGTTGATACTGACAGTTCTAATATAATTGAAGAGGAGGAACAAACTGATTTTAGTGTTACGATACAAGAAGTAACTGGTAGTAGAGTCAAAGTTGTACAGGCTATTCGTAAGATAAATAATTCTCTTGGTTTGAAAGAAGCAAAAGAATGTATTGATAATCTTCCTTATGTTGTTGCGGAATATATTAGTAAAGAAGATGCAACAGAAATGTATAATAAACTGGAAATGGTTGGTGCGGTTGTACAAATAGATTAACCTGGACTATCATTGCCTGTCGCAATGACGAAAGAGCTTTGACTCTAGATGGCTTTACTGGTAGTCCGGGAATTAAAAGTCTGGATTGTCTGTGGTCAAAACCCTTAATGACGATGGGCTAGAGACCCGTAGAAGCAGGAGTTGGGTGTTCCTGCCAGATGACCTGGGAAAAATGCCCAGGTGGCGGAATGGCAGACGCGGCAGACTTAAAATTTGCTTACCTTTATAGGTAGTGTGGGTTCGAGTCCCTCTCTGGGCACCAAAGAAAGGATTATAAAATGCAAAAGGCATGGGTAGATAAACAAGCAGTATTAGATAATTCTAAATCTTTGGCTATACGTGGATGGTTGAGTAAATATAATGTGAGTGTTCCATGTTCTGTGCAAGAAATGGCAACATTGCATCTTGGTTATACAAAAATGGTATCTAATAAAGTAGGGGTACGATTAACTAATCCTTTTGGTTCTACATATACAGTTCTTGTACCAATACAGGCAGTTTCAGTAGAACATTATTGGTTTAAACATTCTATAAGATTACACGTACTACCACAAGCGTTGGAAGTAATGCGTGCTTCTTCTACAAGGAAAGTATAATATGGCAAAGTGTATAAGGCATAGAAAGAAACAATGTTTGTCTTGTAAGCTTGACAAAAATGCAGAACTTACAAAGATAGAAGCTAAGAAGAGAAAAATAAAATGACAACATATGCTCCTAAATCAGAAGCTATTGTAGCCTTACAGTGTAAGAATGATAGATATAGTAATCGTGAAACCACATTATTCTGTCCTAAAATAGGTTTCTTTGATCCTAAAATATCAGAAGGGTATTATGGAATACCTACAGGTAATGGAATGTTATGGGGTAATCCTGGAGATTGGTTAATAAATAAAGGAGATGAATTTAGCTTTATGAGTGATGAAGATTTTAAAGAGAAGTATTATAGATTAGTTTATTATAGTCCTCCTGGAGAAGTGTATTAATATGGAATGGTTTACTGAAGATTTATTAAATCCGAGATGGCTTGTGTATATTGTATCTTTCTTTGCTGGTTACGGAGTGCGTAGTTTTGTTGAGCATTTATGGAGTAGATTCACATGGAAGTAGTTGATCCTGGACATGTATATTCTTTGCAACATATTGATACAAAACAAGATAAAGTGGTTCCTTTTAATACTCTTACTTTTGTAAAACGTGAGGGTGAAAAATATCCTGGCAATGTAGGTCACCATCCAGGTACAACTACACAAGAAGTATTACGTGCTCTTATAGATAGGTCTAAATATGTAGATAATCAATTACCTTGTGAAGAAAATGAACGTGTATTAAATCATTTGCGTAGATCTTTATTTGAACTTGAATCTAGGGCACATAGTATTCGTGGTGATATAATATTAAATTATGATATAATAAGTAATATAGAAAATATATCTACATGCGGAACTTGTGGACATATATTATGTACGGAGAATCATGGATAATTTACGAATAGATATAAATCAAATAAAAAGTGGACATATACACATATGTATAGATTGTCATAGATCTTATGTATGTGTTAAACTAATGCCTTGTATAAAAGATTCTCCTCCATTATGTGGAAGTTGTAGACAATATAATGATAACCAGAAAGAAAAAATTAAAGATAATACAACGTGAACTTCGTAAAATAAATCCAAATATAAAAGTTAGATTAACAAAAGAATCATTGCTAGTACGGGTGGGTAGACTAGGAATAGCTTATCCACCCGTTTTGTCATATCATACATTGATAATGTTAAGAGGATTATGTCGGGAATTTTATACCTTAATATAATACGCGCCTGTATACACAGATCTAAGGGGGGTTGCAATATAGACTCACATGTGTTATGCTTTACGAGTGGCGCAAATGGGGGGCGTCAAAATAGATAGTCCTATAAGGGCTTAGGTCGAACTATCTTTAACGTTAATATAAAATAGTGGGAGGAAATAAATTGGCACCTAAGGCTAAAGCTAAGAATAAGGCTGCAAAGAAGAAAGACCAAGATATAGAAGCTATGTTGGAAGAAGAAGAAGAAGAGGAAGAAGAAGAGGAGGAGGAAGAAGAGGAAGAGGAAGAAGAGGAAGAAGAAGAAGAGGAAGAAGAGGAAGAAGAGGAGGAGGAAAATGATGAATTAGAGGAAGAAGAAGAGGAAGAGGAAGGAGCAGAGAAGGAGGAAGAGGAAGAACTTACGCCTGAAATTATTGGAGAAATGAAAAAGGCTGAATTACTGGAATTAATCGAAGAAGAAGATTTAAAGGTAAAGAGGCCTAAAGGTGTAAAGTTAGTTGACCTTAAAATTGCTGATTTACGTAAAAGGACTATAGCTGCTATTGATTGGGGTGAGGAAGAGGAAGAAGAGGAGGAAGAGGAGGAAGAGGAGGCGCCTAAATCTAAGCGCAGTCGTAAGGCAAATGGTACTGCAAGTTATGGAGAAAACCCTTCTTATAAGAATAAGAAGAACTTGCTTACTGATATAGATGATGCACCTGTCAAGGCTAATACTAAGCGTTGGGCTGGTGTGAGAGCATTGATGGAGGAACCTCGTAGTCTTGCAGATCATCAAGAACGTGCTGCTAAAAGGCATAAGCCTTGGAAGGTAACTGGTGAATCTTCTTATGCTAATGTTATTGACGCTAATTTGGTGAGAGACCTACGTGGTAGGTTAGGTGCTGTTATTGAACATGATGAAGAGGATGGCACTTTCCACCTTATTGGTTTCGTGAAGGGTTACTATACCAGGACAACTAATGGTAACGGCGCTACAGAAGAAGAGGAAGAGAAGCCTAAGAAAAAGGCTAAGAAAGCGAAGGCTAAAAGCAAGAAGTAAGTTATATAGGTAGAATATAATTAAATAGTGCAAGCGAGAGCCTGTGTAACAGCAGGCTCTCTTTGTGCATAGAAGGGTATAATGGATAAAGAAGAAAAAGAACAGGTGAAGGATCGTAAGAAGAGAAGGAAATTCTTTAGAGCAAAACGACTTGATCCTGATATAGCGAAGGTAGAATTTAGAGATAAAATAAAGGGTTGTGGTGCGCCTTTTGTTATTGTAGGAAAAGTAGGTGATGAATTTTCTAATAGTGAAGGGTATATGAAGTTATGGGTAGACATGTCACCAGCTCTTGTTGGTGGACCTAAAGTAATTCGTTCTGAAGTAAAGGGACACATTATACAGGTATACCAAGAACGAATTGCTAGAGAAATGGTTAGGCTAATGCAGCAAGGTCCATTTAGACATAGCCTGTCAGAATATTTGGATTATGTTACAGCGATGCCTTTAAACTTCAAAAATAATGTAAAGATAACAATAAAGAGAGAATGATATGCAATGGTGGTCAGCTATGTATAAGCCTGATCCTAAGAAAATGTTGAAGCCTGAAATTAGGCCAACAAATTATCAGATATTTGCTACCTTGCATAGAGTGAAAGCAATTAAAGCAGGTCTTCCTGACCTATATGCATACGGAGATGCTATATGGGTTACAGAACTGTATTATCGTGGTGATATAATGGGCATGGCTATTACTTCTGAGACTCGTTTACGGCTTATACGGGGCGATTTATACCCACGTATATACAAAGCACAGAAACAGGGTAAAATGTGGCTTAGGAGAATAGGTGGAGTGTTGTGTGGTCCAGATCTATTTTGGGAACGAGTGATTATACCAATTGGACCAGACTTTTACTTTGGGACGATGATGCCAGAAATGCAAATGTTATTAAAAGGGAAAAAAATTATTACCCTTAGTACGATAATGAATTATGATTTTACAAAATGTAAGAAGATGAAACAAATCAGGAGAAGGGAGAAACGACATGGAGATAGAATTGCGGGAGTTGAAAGAGGGACTAAAAGAGAAAGGATTAACAGAAAAAGAATTAGATTTGTTAGGTAATCATTTACTTGAAGGATATTTAGGTGAATTAAAGGGGGAAATGCAAAATGAGTTAGAATCAAATATAGAAGAAATTTTTAAAGATATAAAGGATGATCATTTATCAACTAAACCTTGGATTGTTATTATACATGATTCAAATGCTGATGTAGGTACTGGTATAGAAATAGATTCTATACTGGTAGGACCTGGAGAGGATATAATAAAAGAAATACATAAAATGTATGATTTTTTGACAGAGATTGGTAGACAAGGTAATACTATCATACCTATGAAATTAGATTATGCAGGAGAATTGATATTCCAACTTCAAGGTATGATACGTAAAATACGAACACGAAGTGAAGGTGTTCATAATAAAATTATTTCACGAGTTAGTATAGATACAGAAATGGAATATGATGAAAAAGACGATGATGATGCGGATGATGAAGGTGAAGAGGAAACATCAGAGCATAGAAGAGAAAGACTTGCAAATCTTCCGAGAAAAAGGTAATTTGCTTAGTTGAATCCTGTGTGTTATACTATAAGTAGGTCGAAAGGGGGTGATATAGATGGCCGCAGGCGATAAAATAGAAGTGGAGAATGTAACATATAGATTGTTGAATTGTGGAGAATGTACGAAAACTTTTACAGCTAATTTCGGAAAAGGAGGAACACAGAACGTAATAGTTGTAGAACACACAAGTAATGGACATGCGTTTAAGACAGTTAGAACAAAGTAATAAAGGGGAGAAAATGCCAGAAGTTACAGTTAACGCAGATTCAATCGTTCGTATGGTAGAGATAAAGAAGACTAAAGGTCGTGGTCATGCTAGTTTCAATATTACATCTGATATGCAGGAGCAGATGCAGAAGAATGGCGTAAATCCTACGCAGGAACTATATGGTAATATATATCACCCTAGTATTACTGGCGAGGTATATGTTATTGTGTCTACAGAAAAGCCTGAAGGTTGGACTGATCCATCTGTAGAGAAAGTGGTGAAGAAGAAAGCTAAGGCTAAGACTGACTAATCTTAAGGGTGGGGGGTGGGAATAAGTAAATAAAAATTAAGGATATAATATGCCACCAACATTTGTAAGAAAAAAGAAGAAGAAACAACAAGAAGAAGATGAAGAAAAAGTTTCGAAGAGAATTAAACCTAAGAAGAAAAGGAAAAAAGTAACTGCACCAAACTTGGCAATACACCCTGATGTAAAGAAAGTTCTTGCTATACGAACTGATAAGAATAAGTTTGTTAGAGAATTATCCACTTTACTTACTGAAAGGGCAGGGTATCCAGTTCGTGTAATATATCAACGTAGTTTGGATAGAAAATTTAATCTTAAAGGATTACGTGATGTTAATGAACCTTTTAGTGTGATGGATAATGGATTGCCCTTTATGCGTACTGTTGAAACAGATACACCATTGGGTGATAAGGCTAGTTTTCTATTTATTGTAATAAGTGATGGAGCATTTACATCAGAACAATTACTTGGTCGTTTAGCACAAGGAATGTATGGTCGTTGGTAGGGAGAGGTAATAATTGAGTAAACATAGAATAGTTCTTGAAATAGATGTGGATAAAAATGGTAGTTTTATGGGTAAAATAGTTGAGGCAGAACATGAAGCGTGGGAAATAGAAGATGTATATGCAGTAACATTCTCTTGTTTACATTTTGTAGGATATATGTTTGCAGCTTTAGAACAAGCACCTACGTTTAATTTTCCAGCTTCACTTATGTCGGATTTTATGCTAAGTATGCAAACTTACATAGAACAATATTTAAATCAAGATGGTATAGTAAAATGTTCTTGTAATATAGATTCTAAAGAGAGAGAAGAAAAAGAAATAATGCCGTATATGCAATATACGAAAGGATTTACACAAGCACAATTGAACTGATGGATATAAAAGTAAAGACAACAAAACCAAGTAAGCGTGATAGAGATTTTGTTAAAGAAAATGGATTAGCTTACATACTTGATATGTCGCGTACTAATGTAGAGTTAATACAGGAAGCAGGTGATAGAAATTATGGCTGGTTAACTGCTCTCCATAGGCGTCTTCTAAAGCAAGGTGGTAATAAGCCTTACAAGTGGGCAATAGAAACCTATACGGGGCAGTATTTACTCCAGGGAGATAAACATGGCGCAACATTAACTATAGGCAAACGGATACATATGGGTGGAGATATAAAGATAGTAAAGGCTAGAGAGATAGAATGATTAAGAATTATCAGTTAAATGAATTAGAAATAAAACATGGACAATATTTGAAAGTAATACATCAATCTGGTACTGAGTCTTCGATAGGAAGTTTTTTAAGTTTTCTTAAAGTTTTCGAAGATGGGCAAGCTGATGAATTTGGTCCACCAGTAAACACAGTAAAAGAAGAAAAATATGAAGAGCATATTATCTATGCTATAATACAGGGACAAGATTATGAAACATGGGTTTGGAAATTTATTGTACATGAATATGATATGGATGGTATGGCTGCTACACATGTAGATGGGTATTTGATTGAATATTATGGTGGTAAGGGTGAAGAAGCATGGGTATTGTTTTGGGATTTAGGAGATAATGTAGATCCAGATGAATGGTATAATGAGCATCTAAGAACTGAATTTGGGGATGGAAGACTTGCTGATGAAGAAGAGTATGAAAATCAATCATTAGTTGTTATAACATTACGTGGTATTGATGGTGGTGGATATAAAGTTGATAAAGAAAAAGGGTTACGTTTTGATGATGATCGTAGGAAAATAAAATGAATGGATGGCATTGGTTTAATGTTGTAAGATGAATGTACTATGGACTGGCTGTAGTTACAGTTATAGTATTTTTATCAGGGATATTCTGGGTATTCTTAAATCGCTTGGAGAGTTAAATGCGAAAGAAACATTATGGGTTTGCAATTCCTGGGCATAAAAAAGCAACTAAGTGTAGATGCCATAGAACTAATGCTAGGTTGAAAAATGTGGTAGCTAAAAGGCCAACAGATAAGAAAATTGCTATGATGAGAAAATGGAAGAAAGATGAATTAGGTAGGCCGGTGTAATGGAAGAGATTAAAAGTTTTCGTGGCAAGTATAGATTTTTATCTAATTTTTATGAGCATAAGGTCGTTTATCTAGATGAAGAATTTACTACTGCTGAACATGCTTATCAGTGGAGTAAAACTTTGGATAAAATGCAAAGAAAAGCTATACGCAAGGCACGAAGTCCTGGAATGGCAAAACGAATAGGACAAGATGTTCTTCTGAGAAATAGTTGGGATGCTAAAAAATCAGGTATTATGGAAGTTATATTATTTAATAAATTTTCGCAATCTATATATCTTGTTCATAGTTTACGTGAAACAGAAGGTATACATTTGATTGAAGGTAATAAATGGCATGATAATTATTGGGGAGAATGTGAATGTAAAAAATGTATAGATATACCTTCACGAAATAATTTAGGAAATATACTTATGATTGTACGTGCTAAGTTGAGGTATATTATGTAATGCGTGTACTCATTTGTGGTGATAGAAACTATGGTGTTTATCTTGGAGATGCTTTAAAAAATCCTATAGCTGCAAAAAAGGTTAGAACTAAGGCTCGTAAGAAAATGTTGGCTTATATGGTGACACTACCTAAGAATACAATTATTATTAATGGGGGTGCAAATGGAGCAGATTCTCTGGCGAATGATATTGCTATGGAGAGTGGTTTAGCTACTGAACAATATTTTCCACAATGGGATTTATATGGTAAAGCAGCAGGTCCAATAAGGAATAAACAAATGTTGGATGAAGGTAGACCTGATAAGGTGGTGTATTTTCATGATGATATAGAAAATAGTAAGGGAACAAAGGATATGATAACTATATCTCGTAGACGTGGAATAGAAGTTATAAAAGGAGGGTAATTATGGGTGACTGGATGTCGGTATATATAACAGGTACATGTAACGAAGATGAATTGGAAGCATTACAGAAAGCTATTGCTTACGATATGACTGATTCTTCTACTTATGAAAATTTTCATTGTTTATCTGCTGGTGAAGGTTTATCAGGATTGAATGATTGGTCGGGTAATAAGATAAACGCTATGGGTAATGTTTCTGAAAGAAATTATACACCGCAAGATGTAGCAGAAAGATTGGCAATTATTGCTAATACAGTACCTTCACTAAAGGTTAAAGTTCATTGTGGAGGTGCATATGAGAGTAAAGAATGTATAGCAACAGTAGTGCTTGAGAATGGAATATCGCATGTGGGTGATCCGGAGATGGAAATTATACCAGAGCTACCTGATGATGTATTCTTAGCTCGTTTAACGAAAGCTATGAAAAGGCCATAAAATTTCTAGTGGATTTTAATTTGTTTGGAGAGTAAAAATGTATATTCTTAAATATGGTCAACCGTATGAATATGATGAAGACTCACCTAGTGGTATAGGTGATCATCAAATAGGGTGGAGTGAAGCACAAAGATCTTTTAAAGCAGAAAATAGTGAAGAAGCACGTAGATTTGCTATTAGGTTTTTGCTTGATGGTGGTATACGTTTGGATAAGCGTGATGATTTAATCCATCGTAGTTTTAAATCTTTGATGTATGAAGATAATATAGGATTAGGGGATGAATACGAATCTTTATTAGCAGTAAAAGGTGCTTTTCTGTAATTTATAGTAGGGCTTGCAATTGAGATATCTATGGGTTATACTTTAGGCAGTACAAAAGGGGTAAGTGACAAATGGATAATATCGAACACCTTAGCCCAAGGACAGCGGGCAAGGATAAGAGTTTCCCACCAAGACATGCGAAGAATAAGGATAAAGTAGCGCGAAAGGAAAAGGGTTTGGATAGGATACTTATTAATAAGGAAAATGCACAAGAAGCACGCCGCAGACCCTTTGTTCCCTCGCGGGCGGGCGTATTACCTTTACTACGCGAATACGAACCGCCTAGACAGTATCTGGATGCTCGTACTAAGCGTCTCGAAGCAGAACCAGGGGCTTTAACCAAACACGTATTTGACGAGATTGTCGATGAGAAATTCGACTTGGACATAGCAGCTAAAAGGTTAGCAGAAGCGTGGGGGTTGAAGTAATGGTTTACTATGACGATAACTTTGGGAATTATGAAATTAAAGATGAGGAGGATATTGAATTTTATAAAAAAGTACAAGAAGAATCGGTTAAAAAAGAATGTGAAGGTTGTGGTAGAGTAGTTATGCTTAGACCACAATATGGAACTTGTAATAGCTGTATGGAAAGATTAGAACAAGGATTGGATTTATATTAATGGTAATGACAAGATCGGAACATTTGCAATGGGCGAAAGATAGAGCATTGGAATATGTTGAGATTGGAGATAATGTACAGGCGATTACTTCAATGTTATCGGATTTAGGTAAACATGAAGAATTGGCTAATCATGGTGCTATTGAATTAACTGGTATGTTGTTGTTCAGTGGTAATCTTGATGATATTGATAAAGTACGCAGGCATATAGAAGGCTTTAATTAACTAATTCTCCGAAGGCGGATACGTACAGTGAATTGCCTTGGTTACAATGCTTATGGATTGAGAGCAATCGGCCAAGGGTCTAAGCTGATATAGTACATTGCTTTATAGGAGCATAATGTAGCTGTATGTCAGTTCAATATATGACGAAGCCTAGGAGAATAACATGCCCTGGTGCGTCAATAGCGGCGCTAGAGTGGAGGAAAATATATTGTTACCAAAGGAGGTACGCTCAGTGGATGGTAACCTGCGTTACGGTGAAATACACCCACGGGGTTCCCTGAGTTTAATGACAACCTCGCCTCACAAGTGGAGCGTATAACCAACGTGAAGCAAGAACACTCGCAGATTGGTTAACTGTTAAATGGTGGTGCAATTCCACACCAGGGCACCAAAAATAGAAAGGATATAAAATGCCTAATAAAATTGAGACTTTTCCTACCGCAGAGGGGTATAGAAATATTGATCAGGTAATAACAACGCCTATCTTAAATATTACTTTTACAATAGAACAGGCTATTGATATAGGAGATATTTTATTACATGAAGCGAAAAGGCAAAGTAATGATTCATTGACTTTACTAAAAGTATTGCAGGATTTTGTAGGAAAATGGGAAAACAAGAATAGTAGAAAAGTACACATGGGAGATGTAAATGATGATTTTAGTGAATAGATAATTTGATACCTGCGTGTTGAAAAGGGGGATCTGGACAACCATAATGTGGAGAAACATTATGTCATTCTGAAGGCGGATAGGGTGGTTTACCCTACCCGTATTGAATATATGACGAAGCCTAGGAATGAACGCAGGTATGAGATTATATATAAAAGGAGTAATGATGAAAATTAACAATCGAATTCTACGTTTTGCTGATAGAGATATAATCTTAATTGAATTCGATAATGGAAATAAACAATCTATGTATCGTTCAACTGGTAGAAATAGTGCAATGCCTGGAACTTGGTTACCATTTGATGGTATTGCTTATTCTGGTAGGTGGTTTGATAAATCAAAATATGTCACATACCATAATTCTAATGTACCACACCACTTGGAAAGATTTGGTACTTTAGAGCTTAAACAATTGAGTGAACAACTTGGTAAAATTGATATATCTATTGGAGAAGAAGTTGATTTTCCTATAGTTAATGAATTTCTTTCTTATAGTGATTAATAATCTCCTGATGGCGGAAACTGTAAAATATGTAGAACATCCAACCCTTACGAAACGCGCAACGGTAAAAGACAGTCCGTAAAGATATGACGAAGCCTAGGGAGATAATTTTTATGACTACTAAAGAAAGGATTATATATTTAATAGATCAATGTCCTGATATTACCGCGCCTGAACTGGTGAAACTTACTAAAGTCAGCAGGCAGCGTGTACATCAGTTGTTAAAGAAACATGATTTAACTGTAGCGCCTGTTGGATTATTTTGTGAAAATTGCAGTAAAAGGATACACAAAGGTAAATGGAGAAGGAATAATACATGCGTTGTATGTTATAAGAAAAGAAACAGTATTATGAAAACATGTCAAGGCGAAGGGTGTAGCAAAGAAATACGTTTGACTATAGGTATTATTAATAAAGGTAAGAGAAATGGATTTACAGCTGGAAAATTCTGTTCCAATCAATGTCAAGGTAGAGCTTTAGGTCTTAGAAATAAAAGGTAAATAATGTTTTTACAAAACGGTAGATGGTGGGGTAAAATGCTTTATCGGCTCCCAAATGAATAAGATAATAAATTGGGTAAGGTTACATCCTAAGATATCATTATGGATTGGATTCTTTATAACAGCTATATTTTATGGACAAGATAACGTATTAGGATATATAGCTGATTATGCTGGTAAAGTATATTTCTTGTATTTTTTATATCTAGTAATTAAGTGGTTGTTTGGTTTCCAAAGTGTTGGTGAAGGAGAAAAAGATAGTGAATTATGGCCTACTAGTGGAGCACAAGGTAAAGTAGGTAAGATGAGGCGAGGTATGCGAAGAGCTAGGAAAATGAGAAGATAAATTGTTAGAATATCAAAAAGAAATATACAAAATGGAATCTGATAATAAAAAACAGATCAATATAAAATTAAATCATATGTCGAAAGAGGAATTATCTTTACAACAATTAATTTTATTGTCATGTCTTGATTGGATTATTGATGGATTGCAAAAGATAATAGATAATAGAAATGCAAAAGATTGGAAGGTAATGCATACTACAATACATACGTCATAAGCTTGCCTAAATGATGTCAACCTGTTACCCTATAGGTGGCAAGCCAATATATGGAAAGGGGTAACAGGCATGGCAAGACGAATACGTAAGGGATACATGGCAAACAATCCGATGGATAAACCACAAGCTGGATTGGCTAAAATGCAACCGCAACCATATTTTCCATCCAAGGATGTACCTGTAGATTGTACTGTATGTGGTAACGAATATCCACGAAATACAATGTCGGAAGTACACAACTACAAAGTCTGTAGATTCGATGCAAAACATGTACACCCAGATAATGTATATAGATACCAACGTGGTGGAAAGCATAACAAATATAATTAGGGGGTAGAAATGCCATATCATGTTCACAGGGAAAATATAAAGCCAGGAGCAATGCATCGTGCTATAACTTCTTGTAAGGAAGGTATTTATGGTACATTTGAATCTGCTGCTTCAGAAGTAGTTTCTACTTTGCTAGGTCAGAAAGATGATCTAACTCAAGCTATT
>SDBT01003492.1_pt1 | contig 27136 bp, 20 predicted proteins | sample 2277101 | NCBI WGS metagenome assembly SDBT01 (sample SAMN10404973, study PRJNA504765) | marine sediment metagenome | isolation source: marine sediment core GS10_PC15, 103 cmbsf | place: Arctic Ocean: Southern Knipovich Ridge | collected 2010 | reverse complement strand
TATCGGCTCGGGGCCGATTATCATCGGACAGGCATGTTGTCATTCTGAAGGAGCGGAGCGACTGAAGAATCTAAGAAAAACGAGACCCTTCGCTCTGCTCAGGGTGACAATAGCAATGATTGGAGTGACAATAGAATGCTCAGGGTGACAATAGCAATGATTGGAGTGACAATAGAATGCTCAGGGTGACAATAGCAATGATTGGGGTGACATTAGAATGATAAGGGTGACAGAGAAGGAGAAGAATGTCTAAACCATCTAAAGTCTTAATCATCGGCTCGGGGCCCATAATAATAGGCCAGGCGGCGGAGTTCGACTACGCCGGCACCCAGGCGTGCAAGGCGATGCGCGAGGAAGGAGTTATCTCGGTGCTGGTCAACTCCAACCCGGCGACGATTATGACCGATGAGGGCATCGCCGACATCATCTATATCGAGCCGCTCACCGTGGAGATGCTGTCCCGCATTATCGAGCGCGAGCGCCCCGACGGCTTACTGCCGACCCTGGGCGGTCAGACAGGGCTTAACCTGGCTGTGGAGATAGCCGATGCCGGTATCCTGGATAAATACCAGGTCAAATCTCTGGGCACGCCGATAGAAACGATAAGAAAGGCAGAAGACCGCGAGCTATTCAAGCAGATGCTGCTAGACATCGGCGAGCCGGTGCCGGAGAGCGCTACCGCTAATACCCTGGAGCAAGCTCGAAAGATAGCCAAAAAGATAGGCCTACCCGTGATCATCCGGCCCGCCTATACCCTGGGGGGGACGGGGGGTGGCATGGCTTATACCCGGGAGGAACTGGAAAGAACAGCAACCACCGGGCTGGCAGCCAGCCCCATCCACCAGGTGCTGATAGAACAATCTGTGGTCGGCTGGAAAGAGATAGAGTATGAGGTGATGCGCGACGCCGCCGATAACTGCATCACCGTCTGCAATATGGAAAACATCGACCCGATGGGGGTGCACACCGGTGACAGCATTGTCGTCGCTCCCAGCCAGACGCTGACCAATAAAGAATACCAGATGCTAAGGACAGCCAGCCTCAAGATTATCCGCGCCCTGGGCGTTGAAGGTGGCTGTAACGTACAGTTTGCCCTCGACACCAATAGCAACAACTACTATGTCATCGAGGTCAACCCACGAGTCAGCCGCAGTTCAGCCCTGGCCAGTAAAGCTACCGGATATCCTATTGCCCGAGTGGCCGCCAAGATAGCTGTCGGCAAGAGGCTCGATGAAATTCCCAATCAGGTAACCGGTAAAACCATGGCTGCCTTTGAGCCGGCACTGGATTACGTGGTAGTTAAGATCCCCCGCTGGCCGTTTGACAAGTTTGCCTCAGGCGACCGAGTTATCGGCACCCAGATGAAAGCCACCGGCGAGGTGATGGCTATCGACAGGTGCTTTGAAGCTGCCCTGCAGAAAGCAGTACGCTCCCTGGAGTTCGGCAAGAGGTCGTTACTGTGGGAAGATCCCAAATGGGAGCGGGGCACCAATATCAATGCCTACCCCTTAGAACCCAACGACCTCAGATTATGGGCAATAATGGCAGCGCTGAGAAGAGGCATCAGTGCCGAAGAAATAGTTGAGCGGACCAAGATCGACCTATGGTTTATCAGCAAGCTGCAGAACATTATGGAGATGGAAAAGAGGCTTCTCTCTCAGACACTGGCGCCAGAACTGATGCGGGAGGCAAAGCGATTCGGCTTCTCTGACGAGCAGATTGGAACGCTAGCGGACAGACTACCCGAGCAGGTAAGAGAGCTACGCCATAACTGGGATATCCGTCCGGTCTACAAGATGGTAGACACCTGTGCTGCTGAGTTCGACGCCGCTACTCCCTACTTCTACAGCACCTATGAAGAGGAGAATGAGGCTGAGCCTATCCCGGGAAATAAAGCAGTAGTCATCGGCAGTGGGCCGATTCGCATTGCTCAAGGGATTGAATTCGACTACTGCAGCGTTCATTCCGCCTGGGCTTTACAAGAATGTGGCTACAAGAGCATCATGGTAAACTCAAATCCAGAAACAGTGTCCACCGATTTTGACACCAGCGACCGCCTCTACTTTGAAGCTCTGGATGAAGAAAGTCTGCGTGATATTCTAGAGAACGAGGGGGGACAAGACGGCAATACTCTGCCACCCTCCATAGTCCAGTTCGGTGGCCAGACCGCAATAAACCTGGCTGAGCCCCTATTTCGCAGCGGGATGCCCCTTCTCGGCTCCAGCGCCGAAGCAATTGACCTGGCTGAGGACCGACGCCGATTTGAGAACTTCCTCAATGAATTAGGCGTCCCCCAGCCACCGGGAGCAGGAGTAACCTCCATAGATGAAGCTCTCAATATCGCTAAACTGATTGGTTACCCGGTACTGATTCGCCCTAGCTACGTCCTCGGCGGCAGAGCCATGGAAATAGTGCACAATGCCAGTGAATTAACCCGCTATATGAGCCTGGCGATGGAACTGGATACCAGGCATCCGGTCCTCATTGATAAATACCTGGAGGGGAAAGAGGTTGAGGTTGACGCTATCGGCGACGGAGAACGCATCCTCATTCCCGGGATAATGGAGCACATCGAGCGAGCCGGGGTTCATAGCGGAGATTCTATGGCCGTCTATCCCGGGGTCAACCTCACCGACTCGGAAATAGCAACTATTGTTGACTATACCACCCGCATCGGGCTAGGACTGAAGATTAAAGGCTTAATGAACATCCAGTTCGTTATTATGCCCAGCAGTACTGAAGAGCCATCAGTTTACGTATTAGAAGTAAATCCTCGGGCTAGTCGCACTATCCCGTTTATCTCTAAGGTTACCGGGGTGCCCATGGTTAATGTGGCCACCAAGGTTATGCTCGGCAAGAGCCTCAAGGAGCAGGGTTATGACAGCGGGCTGTGGCCAAAACAAAACCTGGTAGCTATTAAAGCCCCCGTCTTCTCTATGTCAAAGCTACTGGGCGTTGACACCCACCTTGGTCCTGAGATGAAATCTACCGGTGAGGTGATGGGAATTGACTATACTTTCGATGCTGCTCTAGCCAAGGCACTCCTGGCTGCCGGGCTGATGCTTTTACCCAAAGGAGCGATACTGCTCAGTATCGCCGATAGAGATAAGCCGGAAGCATTACCTATCATCAGAAAGCTCTGCCAGATAGGCTATAAACTCTATGCCACCGAAGGCACCGCCGCTATGATTGAGTCGGCTGGACTCCCGGTAAAAATGATTAGCAAGAAGCTAAGTGAGGGGCACCCCAATGTTATCGACATCATCAGTGACGGGACGGTAAGCAGCGTGGTTAATACCATTACCGGTGGTCGCATCCCCTTAAGAGACGGCTTTCAGATCCGTCGGGCAGCTACTGAGAAACGCATCCCCTGTTTTACTTCCCTCGATACCGCTCTAGCTGCAGTAGAGGTGCTGGTCAACGGCAGTCAAATTTATAGTGCTCAACCCCTGCCAGACTACCGCCGGAAGGAGCCATCTTGAAGCAAGTCACAGCAACGGTAACATCCAATGAGAAGCTTTGGGGGGAATTTTCACCCCGTGGACACCGCAAATTTTTAGGTACCTGGCTTATGTGGTTACACTGCCCGGAAGTGGCTGCAGAAGCAAAGCCGGGGCAGTTTGTTATGGTTAATTGTGGTGAGGAATGCCTGCTGCCTCGCCCGTTTAGTATCCACTGCGCTACTGATGAGGGTGACATAGCACTATTCTATGCCGTGTTGGAGAATGGCAGAGGTACCGGGTGGTTATCTCAGCGTAAAGCCAGTGATAGCGTAAGATTGCTTGGGTCACTGGGTAACGGTTTCTCCATTCATCCCACTTCAAATAACCTGCTATTGGTGGCAGGTGGCAATGGCATTGCTCCCCTCTACTTTCTAGCGCAGGAAGCGTTGAAAGGAAAATGCTCAGTAACACTGCTTTATGGTACGCCAGACAAGAAAAGATGCTCCGTACCTCCGGAAATTAAACTGGTCTCAGCTAGCGAAGATGGTACAGTCGGGCATAGAGGTAAAGTAACTGACCTTCTTCCCGAATATATTGACCGAGCAGACCAGGTGTTTGCCTGTGGGCCTACTGGAATGTATCGGTCTATCGCAGCCCAAACCCAACTCCTTAAAGGAAAGCCAGTTCAGATTTCCCTGGAAGTGAGAATGGGGTGTGGACTCGGAGTCTGCTACGCATGCACGGTTAAGACAAAAAACGGACTGAAGCAAGTATGTAAAGACGGCCCAGTATTTGACTTAGGCGATATCCTCTGGGACGAACTGGACTAGTGACGAGCCGATGCAGTATTTCCTCACCGAGGCAAAATTCCGACATTATTTTGTCTTGGCTAAAAACACCACCCAACAAACCTGGTGCAGAAGAATTTAGACTTGCATTAACAGGGTACTATACAATAATATATAACAACCATAAACTGATAATGAGAAAGCTTGTTGCCGACAAATGCTCAGAATCTTTAATTAAAGAAGGTATTAATGACTTTAATGAAAATCACTAATAAGGCATTTGTAGTAATCTGTCTACTTGCCGTATTATCCATTAATATGATGGCTTGCACACAAACAGATACACCAAAATATACCTCGCCCAGGTAATAACAATACTGAAAGGACACGCCGTCTGTCCTGAACCGGGCGCAAAACCTTCATGGACGGCTGAATATACGGGAAATGGTAAATGTAAAGTCCTAAAAGAGTGTATTGTTGGAGAAGGGCCGGAGAAAAAAGTGGTATCTTCCGAAACGTGGTACTTCGATGAAAAATTAGGCAAAGCACAAAAGGTATTCTGATAATGAATCGATCCCTGATTGCCCATTGATAACTTTCTTTCTCCAGATAATATTCTTTGAATGGTTTTATAAGAAACAACAATGCTTTGCTCTCTCTCAAGTTGACTGGCCATTGCCTTGCTTCCCTTCTCCAGTTGGTGTAGATGCATGCACAGGAGGTACGCCATGGTTATCACCAAGAAAATCAGCCTGCAAACAAAGGGGGAGTGTGATATTATTGATATTACCCCTCAAGTAGCGCAGCAAGTTGCTGAAGCTGGTATAAATAATGGACTGGTTACGGTATTTGTCGCTGGCTCAACAGCCGGCGTAACCACTATTGAATTTGAGTCTGGTTTGCTCTCTGACTTCCAGAGTATGTGGGAGCGCACTATCCCTAAAAATGCCTCCTATAACCATGACCGCCGTTGGGGTGACGGCAACGGATTCTCTCATATCCGTGCCTCACTGCTGGGTGCTTCATTAACTATCCCTTGCAATGAAAAAAGACTAACTTTAGGCACCTGGCAGCAGATAGTCCTGATAGACTTCGATAACCGACCGCGGTCAAGAGAAATTATAGTGCAAATAATGGGTGAATAACTGACCTGCAATTTCTCTGATGACAGGGTCCAACGCTATCAGGCTAGACACCGAATAGCAAAATTAGGAGTAATCTTATGGCAGATGTGATGGAAACTCCACCTTTATTTGAGGCCTATCCAAAGTTAAAAGGAAAGATACCCTGGCTACCGCTGGGTAATTTCCCCACCCCGGTTCAGAAGCTGGAGAATCTAGGGAGAGAGATTGGCGCCGCAAGCTTCTATATCAAACGAGATGACCAGAGTTCCAGCATATATGGGGGTAACAAGATACGAAAGCTCGAGTTTCTCTTAGCTGAAGCAAAGCGAAGGGGAGCTAAGACACTGATAACAGGAGGGGGCGTCGGTTCGAATTTTTCTCTGGCTACCACGATACATGGTCAAAGGCTAGGCATGAGAGCTATCATTATTCTCACGGACCACCCCACTTCTGAATCTGCCAAAAAGAATATGCTACTGGACTACTATCACCAGGCTAAAATGCTGAAGACCTCTGCTCGGCTAAGGCGCCTCATGATTGGATACCAGTTTCTGGCAAACATCAATCCACTGAGATGGAAACTACCCTATTACCTCCCCATCGGGGGCAGCTCTGAATTGGGAAGCCTGGGATTCGTCAACGCTGCGTTTGAGCTGAAAAAGCAGATAGCAACAGGAATTCTGCCTGAACCCGACTTTTTATTTGTCACTGCCGGTAGTCTGGGGACCTTCTGCGGTCTCTGGTTAGGATGCCAACTAGCTGACCTCAAGACAAAGGTAGTAGGGGTGAATGTCTCATCTGGTAATAGTACCAGCGCCGCAACCAAGATTAACAATATTTACCAGTACTTATGGAAAATAGACGGCAGCTTTCCTCAATTAAAGGTCTCAAACTCAGCACTCACCATCCTTGAAGATTACAGAGGAGAAAGATATGCCCAATTTACAAAAGAGGGGATGGAGGCTATCCTGATGATGCATTCTTTAGAGAAAATCAAACTCGATGGCACCTATACCGGTAAGACCGCAGCCGGAACTTTGGATTACATCAAGAAGAACCATTTAGAAGATAAAGTCCTTCTTTTTTGGAACACCTCTAATTCAGTCGACCTGTCTCACCTAATCAAGGATATTGACTATCACAAACTCCCTGCTCCCTTTCACAAATATTTTGAGTTACCTAACCAGGAGTTTGAGGCTTCCCTACAGGCATAAATCATTAGAGGACTGCTCAACCACCCTTGCCGACTTCAAAAGGGTATGGCTGTTTGCCGTGTCAAGAGACAGAAGCTCAACAACCCAGGCCGCTGCCATCCTCTGACTAGCCAAGTCTGCTTACCCATGGAGTAGAGAGAAAAATTCGGTTCTGGTTTCTACCTTGCTGCGGAAGACACCCCTGAGGGCGGAGGTAATAGTACTGCTTCCCGGTTTCTTGATACCACGCATAATCATACACAGGTGTTCAGCATGAATAACTACTGCCACCCCATCTGGTTTAAGCCCATCCATAATAGTATCAGCAATATCCGTAGTCATTCTCTCTTGAATCTGGGGGCGTTTCGCGATAATCTCTACTACTCGAGCTAGTTTGCTGATACCTACCACACGCCCATTATCACTGGGAATATAGCCTACATGAGCTACTCCGTAGAATGGCAAAAGGTGATGCTCACACATCGAATAAAAGGGGATATCCTTCACCACGACCATTTCCCGGTGTCCCAGTTCATAGCCAACTTGAAGTTCTTCTCCGGGGTCAACCTCAAGTCCCATAAAAAGCTCAGCATACATCTCAGCCACACGCCCCGGGGTATCTACCAGACCCGCCCTCCCAGGGTCTTCTCCAATGGCCTCAATCATAGAAACCACTGCCGCCTTAATCTTGGCCTCGTCAAACACTGTAGCCCTCCTTTGCCACTATTACCAAATAGCTCTAAAACTAATTGTCTAAAATGACTCTTTAGACTAACCTTACTTAGCCACCACCACGCCACTCTTTAGCCTTTACTAAAATCAAACTGAGCATGACCGCCAACGTACTAGCTACTACGGAAATTAATAAAGCCAAATTGTAGCTCCCGGTTACGTCAAAGATACTTCCAGCCATAGATGCTCCTACAGCGGCGCCTATGGTGCCCAGAAGCACCACAGTAGCTGATATTATACCCAAAAACTTGAGACCAAATAGCTCGGCTGTTATCAGTGTGTACATTGGTATTATACCACCATAGGCAATACCATATACTACAGCAAACAGGTAAAACATCCAGCTTTCTCTGGCAAATAGCAGCCAGAAAAGAGCTAATGTTAGTATAGTAATACAAGCAACTAGTACGCGTCTCGCTCCCACCTTATCAGAGATAAAACCGGTAAAAATCCTACCGATAATGCTCGTGCCAGCGAAGATAGATACTATGCTCGCTGCTACCATGGCTGGAATTCCGATATCAACAGCATAGGGGACAATATGAACAACCAGTAGCCCAAAGGAAAACATAAACCCGAAAAGTATCAAGCCAAAAAACCAAAAACGACCAGTCTTGATTACCTCTGTAAAAGATAGCCCTCCCCTGGCTGAAGCAGGGGAATGCCCATCTTCAATAGTTATAGCCTCACTCTCTCCGTATGGCTTGAGTCCTATTCGCTGGGGGCTATGTTTCATAAACTGTGCCAGGGGGATAACGATTATCAGGGTTATAAAACCCAGAATAACACTGGCCTGCCGCCAGCCATAAGAAGATATCAGCCATTGAGCTAAGGCTGGCGAAATTATTCCGCCCAGGCCGAAACCAGTGACAGTAAGCCCCATGGCCATTCCCCTCTTCTTGGTAAACCACCGCGGTATCGCCGAGGCAACAGGGATAAAAGCACAGCTAAAGGCAGCCCCCATAATAATTCCCCAGATTAAATACATCTGCCCCAATGAACTAACCCGTGACATCAACAAGAACCCTATTCCGAAGAGCAGACCACTAGCGGTAAGTAAGGGTCGGGGACCATATCTATCAGCTAACCTTCCCGCAAGAATAGCAAGACCCCCACCTACCAGCATGGTCATGGAAAAAGCGGCGGATAGGGCTCCCCTCTCCCAATTAAACTCCAATGTCAGCGGTCTTAAAAATATGCCGAAGGAATAAAATGGGAATGCCTGTACCGAGAGGATAAGGATAGCGAGGAACACCATAACCCAGCCGTAGTAGAGATGCTTCAACTGTACCAGTCCTTAAACCTTAACAAATGCTTTGTTTATTTTCTTCTCTAAATGCCCTTACTGTAGACCTCGCGGTCCAGCATTGTTACCGTATCTTTTGCCGTGGTAAGATAAATATCACGTCCTATATACAGGATGGGGTTGACTTTACTCATATCCGGTTGCTCCTCGGGAGTAAAGGCCTCTTCCAACCAATGCACCGCCACAATCTTCCCCACCAAAAACCGGTGGTCACCATAGTCTCTATCATCAACTAACTGACACTCATAGGCAGCATAAGCATCTTTTAAGATTGGCACTGCTGTCTTCACCGACTTTTCTTTAGCAATATTAAACCTCTGAAATTTATCTACCTCACTGCCACTACAACCACCCATGGCAGCAGCCAGCTTAGCCAGCTTGAAGGGTAAAAAATTAACCCCGAACTCCTTACTTTCCGTAATAAGCTGATAAGTAAACCTCTTGGGGGCAACAATTACCCCGTAAAGGGGGGGACTAACAGCCACCGGCGTATGCCAGGCTGCTGGCATTATATTGTCCCTTCCTTTGGCATGAGCCGTAATTAAAGCTGTTGTTCTAGGGTAGTAATAAAATTGCTTAGACATATCCGCTATGTCTTCTTTAATCAGCTTCGCCATTTTAAGACCTCCTTTGTTTTCTAAAATAACTCCTATCCAATCAGCTTGATTTTTAATCAGCTTATTTTTCGGAAACAATTAGCTTCGGATTGGAATTGTTTCTGATGTTATGTCAAATAACTATTAACTCCAGCCCAAAGCCTGCTCGACAGCTGCCAAATCAGCGGGAAGCTCAAGGAACGGTTCGGCACTCTTAAAAGCGGCATCAGCATCCTTAAGGCCAGTGCCGGTTACCACACAAACCACTCTTTTCTGTGAGAAGTCCGTGCCGCTGCGGGAAAGCTTAAGTAAGCCAGCCAGAGAAGCTGCTGAAGCCGGCTCGCCGAAGACGCCCCCTTTAGTAGCCAGAAGCCGGTAAGCGGCTAGAATCTCGGCATCGCTAACCATATCGATAATACCACCCGATTCATCACGAGCCGCGACCGCCTTTTGCCAGCTAGCCGGATTTCCTATTCGTATTGCCGAGGCAACCGTCTCCGGCTCCTTAATGGGATAGCCGCGGACAATGGGGGCAGCACCCTCGGCTTGAAAACCCATCATTTTAGGCCGAGCCTTCGCTTTACCTGCCTGGTAATACTCCACAAAGCCCTGCCAGTAGGCAGTAATATTACCAGCGTTACCCACCGGAATAAAGAGGTAATCCGGAGCCTCGCCTAAAGTGTCGATAATCTCAAAGGCAGCCGTTTTTTGCCCGGCAATACGGTGGGGATTAACCGAGTTTACCAGAGCAACGGGATGTTTCTGAGTGAGGTTGCGCACTATCTGCAGAGCCTGGTCAAAATTACCATCTATGCTAATTATCTGCGCCCCATGGGCAATAGCCTGAGCCAGCTTACCCTGAGCAATCTTACCCCTGGGGATAATAATGATGGCAGTAAGTCCACAATAGGCAGCATAAGCAGCCGCCGAGGCGCTGGTATTGCCGGTCGAGGCACACATCACCGCCCTGCTGCCGGCTTCCAAGGCTTTCGCCACAGCCACCACCATACCCCTGTCTTTAAAGGAACCGGTAGGATTACATCCTTCCAGCTTAAGGTATAGTTCCCCACAGCCAATATCCTTCTCCAGAGCGGGGCACCTGACCAGAGGAGTGTCCCCCTCGCCCAGTGAAAACAAAGGCGTTTTGGGCGTAATGGGCAGAAAGTCTTTATACCTAGCTAAAACTCCGTGTTTCATTTTTATCCTTTCGCCAGTCTAATTAGTGCTATTAACCCGGCAAACGGTAACAAGGTAAGCCACCCGATGTTTATGGTGCAAACCTGTAAACACAACTACAAAAGCTGATAATGCTTGCTCTTTGAACAAGCATCGTGTATCCCGTATGACTTTTTCAAACTAACCTGTTTCAAAGGTATCTTGAAGTATAAAGCAAAGACTAAATCATCTATGTAATCTTTCAGCTTTGCTTGCTTTTCGAAGTCAATCACTTGCAGATTGCGAAGTTCAGGCAGACTAATCTGGTGCTTTTCTAACTTCAGCCCTTCTGTGCCAAACTTTTTCGCTATCGTGCCATCAACAAGCTTGGTATCTCTTTTGATTCGCAATTTCGTTTCCCGATTACCATGGACTAAGACTAAGGTATCACCAGCCACCTGCACATCATCAAATTGTTGAAGCAGAACACCAGAAAAATCAACGAAGTCTGAAAGTGTTTTCTCCTCCAAAGCAAGCATTTGTTCAGTTCGTTCGATGATTTCCTTCTTGATATGCTTATTCTCGGGGGTTATTTGAGGAACACGAATCTGTTCTTTGATGACTCGTAGGCTAACTAGAATGGTGCTGGTATCTTCACCTTTGACTTTCACTACATTTTCGAGGATGAGTCTTGTAACCTTTGAGTTCAGAAGTGACAGTAAATACAGTGTCTCATCTCTGTCATTAGATGCTATCATCAAGTATTTGTTTGTGACTAAAAGAATTTCTCTATCGGTGTACTGAAAGTTTCTGGTATTCTTTGTTCTCCAAATGACTTTGTAATGTCGAGAAAACGGTGCTATTCCTTGACTGCCGTGAGGGAAATCGAACTGAGCATTCTTGGGATAATACCTCTGACCTTTGGGAACAAGGTAGTCAGACTCACTTAGCCTTTCTAGAACTTCGTAAGCATTACTGCTTTCTTTCGTTATGGATTTGTTATTAATAACTGCTCCGCCGTCAAAATAGAACCTGTTATGAAAAGTACTTTCCGCTATAGCGTGCTCATAATAGATGGAGAATTCAGCAGTATTACTCCTGTATTGTTGAATGAGGTCCAGGTATGATATATCCTGCCTTATGAAATTCCAGTTCTCAAGATTCTCAAGAAGCTGGCTCTGTAGAATAACATTCTTACTTACATTTCTGCTCTTGGAAATATTCTGCACAGTTTCTTTTATGCCTTCTTTCTTGTCTGTGCTATGATAGCTAATTATCTCAACTTTTTGCTCCGTTGAGGGTGTCTTTTTACTGACTACAATTACTAGACTGGAAGTCGGTATTGACCGAGTCTGTTTCAGCCCCCTTCCCACAAACATTTTACTATCGAAAATAGTTATTCTTTCAATAGTAGTGTGTTTAGCGAGGTGATATCTAAGAACATCAAAATCTGGATTAACCATAATGGTCTGTGGAATGATATAGCAAAGTCTTCCATTCTCCTTGAGTAGCGCCAAACCTACAGCGATGAAGAAAGCATATAGATTTGGTTTAGGAGCATACTTCTTGAGGTTGTTTGGCGTACTGTGCAGGTTTACACCATAGATATTACTTAATCTTACTTTTCCCTCTTTCATCAACCTGAATATCAACATACCTTGCCGAACACAATCGTTGTATCTAATGTATGGCGGGTTAGCGACAACGTAATCAAACCTACGCCGGGGAAACGAAGCCATGCTACCTTTCATCTCTTTTAGGTCATCTTCGTCCCTAACATAACTATGATATACTGGTCGAATGATTTTACCAAAATAAGATAATTGCCCCTCTCTCCTAGAGATGTCAGCATCCGTTGTTTCAAGTCCTGAGCCAACAAACTCTGCAATGCTGTCCTGTGTCCAGAACACCTTTATCTTTTTATCAAGCGGATTGTTGTATTTCTCGCCCATAATCAAAGGAAGCATCCGCATCAGGATATTCATCTCAGCAAGATAGAGGGGAAACTCCCCAACATCTAAGCCGAAGACATTGCTGGTTACAATCGCTTCAATCTCTTTGGAAGTCTCATCGGTCATTATGCTGAAAGACTTTACTACTTCATCGGTGGCACTATACAAAAATGTTCCACTACCGCAAGCCGGGTCAACGATAGAAAGTTTATCTAATTCACCAGCTTTGACTTTATTCCTGATTTCTTTTGCTGTGTAACCAACCTGCTGAAGCATAAAATTAACTACCGACGGGTCTGTAAAATACTGCCCTTTCTTTTCCTCTTTATAGATTTCCTTTAAGTAGTTCTCGTAGACATAGCCGAATATCTCATTATGAATGTTTTGAAAGTTGTATTTCTTGATAAAGACAACGATATCTAGCCAAGGGGAGACATCGGATAGTTCATTCTTTACCTTGCGATAGAGTTCAAGAAACTTGCCACCAATATGCTCCTGCTCTTCCACAAAAGGTCGATAGATATTCTCTGAAATCTGATGGCTCATACCATCAATGACGCCGAGTATATCCTTGTAGCTGTGGGTTTTAAGAGCATTATGAATAATCTCTATTCTGCCTTTGCAGTCATTAGCAAAATCGTCAAATCTGTTATCAACCAAAGTCTTATAGAGGATAAACTGGATGATATAGGCATAGGTGATTTCGGTAGCTTTCTTTAACGCTTCTTTGCTTTCTAGCCCGTTAAAATATCCCTCGATTCTAAGCTTATGTGTGAGACTTTTTATAAGGGTGGTCATATCTTGAAAGAACAATTGCCGATTATCCTCAATGTGTAGCTCTTCTTTGCCAAAGAATGAAAGCTGTCCCGCTTGCTCGAAGAATGAAAGGTAGTAATACTCTGGTTTAATATATTCCTTCCAGTATGCAAGGAAATAATCTGTTTGTGAAAGTAGGTGGTCGAGAGTAAATACCCGAATGCAGATGTTGTTATTGTAGAAACGCCAGGTGTAGCCGTCAGTTAATATGCCATATTTCTTTTCAAGGTCGCTTTGATACTGAAACAGTTGACCTTCACCCTGCTCAATGTTTGTATATTGCTCGGCTTCAATAGGGATGATGATGTCAGAGTTGATATATATAGCGAAATCAGCCTGTCTCCTGTCCTTAGTCTTCTTCTCATAGATGAATTCGTTTTTCCGTTCCTCAGTATGAGTTGACAGTTCCCCCTCTTTGAGATTAAAAATATCTGTGCACTCCAAGACGCCTTTAACAAACCGCTGAACTCCAGAACCGACCTCTTGAGTTTTATAAGATTCCCTTTCCTTATTCCATATGCTTTTAAGTTGGGGAATTGTATTGCTCACTTAACCACCTTTATGACCGAAGTATTCATTCAGGCTTCAACCCGCACGAAATTACTTATTTCTTTAACCACGGCTAGACCAGCTAACTCGCTAAGGGCTGACTGCATCGCCTTTTCCCGAGCGGGGTGCGTCATAATAACAATCTCAGCAGTCCGGGTGGCACTATCAACCTCTTTCTGGATAACCGAGGCAATACTAATTTGATGGTCACCTAAAATCTGGGAAATCTGAGCGAGAACACCAGGGCGGTCAGCAACATTAAGCCTGAGGTAGTATCTGGTCTCAATATCAGCCATGGGTTTAATAACCTTACCCGGCTGCAATTTCCAGGTGGCTCTACCGGCGACACCAAGAAATACTTCCTGCGCCGCCGAGACGACATCAGCCACTACGGCGCTGCTGGTGGGCAGGGCACCGGCACCCTCACCAAAGAAAAGCACCTTGCCGACAAGGTCGCCCTCAATCAGAACGGCATTATAAACGCCATCAATCTTAGCCAGAAAAGAGTCTTGGGGAATAAAAACAGGGTGAACCCGAACTTCAATCGACTTATCATCCTGTTTGGCGATAGCGAGCAGCTTGATGGCGAAGCCCAGCTCCTGAGCATACTGGAAATCACGGCTAGTGAGCTTGGAAATCCCCTCGCAGTAAGTATCTGCAGGCCGGACCGGGCTGTGAAAGGCTAAAGAGGCAAGAATAGCCAGTTTGTAGCTGGCATCTATCCCCTCCACATCATCTCTGGGATTGGCTTCAGCATAGCCCAACTCCTGGGCCCGACTAAGGGCTGAAGAAAAATCTACGCCGTCCCGCGCCATGCGGGTCAGAATATAGTTGGTAGTCCCATTGATAATAGCATAAATACCGGTCACCTTATTAGCTACCAGGTCATGCTGAAAAGGGGCAATCAGAGGAATGCCGCCACCGACGCTTGCTTCATAGCGCAGCCCCACCCGATACTGTCGCGCCAGAGCAAGTAGCTCCACCCCGTGCTTGGCGATAACCTCCTTGTTGGCGGTAACTACCTGCTTGCCGTCTCTTATCGCCCTCTCCAAATACTCCAGGGCCGGGTTTTCACCCCCTATCGTCTCGATGACAATATCTATGCCGGGCTCAGCAAAAAACTCGTCAGCATCGGTGGTAAAAAGCTGAGAGCCCATCTCCTGCACCTGCGGTCGGGCTAAATCCTCGGGCAACACCTTTACCTTGCGCAGGACAAGAGGACAGCCAACCTGCTCCCCCAGAATCTCTGCCTTAGCGGCTAAAACCCTGGCTACCTGTCCACCAATAACCCCCAACCCCATTAACCCAATCCCAATGCTCTGTTTTAGATTGCTTACCAACCCCTCACCCCCCTTTAGACATTTATTTACCAACCCACCCCCTTTATCGCCCTCCCTTCATAAGGGAGGGGGAATTGGTTATGTAAGAGAGGCTTCGCCTCTCTTTGAAAGAAGGGGAGAGGGAAAGGAATTATGATATGAACATCTTCTTATCATGGCTTCGCCCCTTTTAATCCCCTTAGCAGACGATGTACTCTGTTTCTTCACTGCCTCAACCCCTCCAGCTCAATTTCAGCTTCCGACAGCTTTCTCTATTGCCCAGGCTTTTTTCTCATTATCCAGGTAATCCTCAATCTCATTCTCAGGGTCATCCCACAGTGAAGCAATCCACTCGCTTAAAGCCTTATCCTTTAGAAAATTCCTGTCATCATCCGAGACTTCTCGATTATCATCTGCCTCCAAAACCTTTACCAGCCAATAACCACCTTTAGTAACAGCAGTCTCGTCACGGATAGGCTCGCTAACAGTTTCCAGCTTCATCTCAGCACCAAAAACAAACTGCTCAATTTCGGGACTCATTGCCTCCGGAAGTAACCAGCCCAAGTCTCCGCCGTCTTTCTTAGAATAATCATGCTGAGAAAGCTCCTCCACCAGAGCGGCAAAATCTTCGCCAGCCTCCAGCCTGGCTCCGGCACTCAGTGCCTCCTCTTCGCTGCCTAACAATATTACCTGAAGATGGGCTTCCTTTGGCTCCTCTTCTTCCGTTTCCAGGACTTCAATCAACCAGTAGCCCAGGCGCTTGAAGAGCGCTTCATCATAGAGCGGCTGACTTAATACCTCTACCTCAGCGCTGAAGGCATACTCCTCAGGGATAGAAGTCCCCATCATTCCAGGCAAAATGTCCCGGGGGCGCCAGCCAAGGTCACCACTTTCACTTTTGGAAAAATTTTCCAGCGAAAGCTCCTCCGCCAGCTCCCCAAAATCTTCACCATTCTCCAGTCTCGCTCTAACCTCTGCTACCTGGCTCTCACTCTCCAAGAACATTGCCATGATATGCCTCTGCTCAGTAGACAGCGGCACTTGCTGCTCAAAATACTCATCACGCAGTTCGCTGATCAATAATCCAGTCCTGACCACATCCCTATGGACATCATTAAACGGAGGGTCATGCTCCTTAAGCTCAGCATCAACTTCACTATCGCTAACCGTGACACCCAGTTTCACAGTTTCTTGCTTTATTAACTCACTTTGCTCAATACCTCTCACTACCTCATCAGCAATATTACGCATAACAGCGGCAGGGTAACCCCTTCCTTGGAACTTAAGCATCTTTACATAGTAATTCATATTAAACTCAGTATCATTTACTTTAATCACAGTTTGCTGCAGCGGTCGATACTGGCTGATGTACCAGCCAACCACCACAATTCCTAAAACAGCAGCAATAATGAAAATCCCGACACCAAAAACAATACGCTGCCTTCTCTTTTGGCGCTGCCACTGAGAAAGTTGACGCCTGGTGAAGTCACGCCTGGGCTTCTCTACCCTCTTCTTAGTCAAATCGGAGCTCCTTAGCAAAACTAGCAGAATACCCTACATTTATAACGCAAAAGCGCAATCTTTTCAAATCCAGCCAAGAAGAGGCGGTCAGGGAGTAAAACCTCTCTTTGAATCTCCCTCAGTCTTTCGAGGGCTTTCTCCTCAGGGAATAGTCGAGGCTGCTCACTTTTCCCACTCCCTTCAAAGCAGAAATCATACCCAGGAAGACATTAGCGATGAACTTTTTAGGGAAGGGGCTCAAAGGTACCAGGGCATTATTGATGTAAAGGGAAGTCCGCTCTCTTTGTGGTACGATAAACCCTTTCTCCAGAAAGTCAGCTAAACCTTTAATATCTGGCGGGGAGAACTGCCTGGCTTTGGTTTCCAAGGGCTCGTCGGTAACTATGGCGATAACTCTCTTGACAGCGCTAAGAGGCGGACCGACTTCCTTGCGATGGACTTCTATCTTGGGCGCGCTGTCCCGCTTAAAGCCCTCAGCGAGAATGAGGTCGTAGTCTTCACCAAAGAGACGAGCTATCTCATCGAGAGCAGCATCGGATGTAGTGGGCTTGACGAGCACCATCCTATTCGGAGAACTGATGACTGTAGCTTCACTCCCTGCCTGAATGTGACGCCAGCTATCCCTACCCGGTTCATCAAAGGTCGTACCGTGAGCAACATGCTTGACAGTGGCCACCCGATAGCCCCTTGATTTTAACTCCGGAATCAGTCCTTCGATGAGAGTCGTCTTTCCTGATTTTGATTTACCTACAATTGAAACTACGGGAGGCATTTTTTCTCTCCTTAATGCTTACAGTAAGCCCTTCCCCGGGGCTCTCCTTTAAAGCACGCTGTTTTATCGCTGCATAGTTAATAGCTTAATGCCCTTAATCTGGCGGAAGGTCGCCCCCTGACTAACATAGCGGAGCACTGCTGCCGGGTCAACTACCTTAGTGCCCGAGACGGCATCAACCCCGTAGTCAAAGAGGACAGGCGACAGCGGAGTGGTGCCCCCCAGGATGATAACATAGGCTTCAGGACGACAGAGGCTGAGCAAATACTCAATGGTATGATTTGTAAAAGCACTGCCGGTGATACCAACAACATCAGCTTGAGGAATAAGGTTTTCCGCTTCATCTTCGGCAAAGTCTCCTTCCCGGGGGTGTCGCTCCAGCACCCACAGCTCCTCTGCCTTCCGGCGAAGCGCCACTACAAAGGGGAAATGTCCGACGAGGGCTACCTTCCTGCCACTGCCCTTCTCAGCCAGGAGGTCACGGGCGTTAAGACTGACACAGCGCTTCTGATCAACATCGAGAAGCGAGTTAATGGTTGCCATGCCAATTGCCGCCTCAAAGAGGCTCGGTGAATAAGCCATTCTAGCTATCTCCAGTGCTTCCTTCCCGATTAGCTCTCCGGCTCCTTTCACCGGTGCAGTTTCCTTATGATTACCATGCTCACGGGGGGTTGTTGCCAGCCCACAGTTACCTGTCAGCACTGCTGTCTGAAAAGGTCCCTGGCGTATATCTGCCACTGCCTCCCCCGGCCTTAGTGTGATAAATAAATCGTCGAGAATCTTCATACAGTTGCGCCTCTTCCTAATGGGCATGATACTCGGTATGTTCCACGTGGAGCAAAAGTGAGGAGGTGCAGTTACCACCACCTCGATATGAACTTATGTTCACTACTATGGTAGTATGCCACTTTAACCCTGTCAAGGAGCGATGGTAGCCCTTTGTGTCATTGCGAATGTAATGAAGCAAAGTGGAGGGCCGAAGCAATCCCCCAGAAACACCCCCACCACCGAGATTGCCACGCCTTCGGCTCGCAATGACCTCCTTTTGTCTTTGCGAGGGGCGTTAGCCCCGAAGCAATCCCCAGAAACACCACCACCACCGAGATTGCCACGCCTTCGGCTCGCAATGACGAGGGAGAGGAAGCTGGCAATGATGGTAGTGAAGCGGCTCGCAATGACCTCCTTTTGTCTTTGCGAGGGGCGTTAGCCCCGAAGCAATCCCCCAGGAATACCCCACCACCGAGATTGCCACGCCTTCGGCTCGCAATGACCTCCCTTTTGTCATTGCGAGGGGCGCTAGCCCCGAAGCAATCCCCCAGGAATACCCCACCACCGAGATTGCCACGCCTTCGGCTCGCAATGACCTCCTTTTGTCTTTGCGAGGGGCGTTAGCCCCGAAGCAATCCCCCAGGAATACCCCACCACCGAGATTGCCACGCCTTCGGCTCGCAATGACGGGGGGAGAGAGAAGGACAACGACTAGAGGAGAGGAGGCTCGCAATGACGGGAGAGAGAGAAGGACAACGACTAGAGGAGAGGAGGCTGGCAATGACGGGAGAGAACAAGCTATTGTGGCAAAATATAAGCTGTGCTAACATAAGTGGATTATAAGGTCTTAATGTAAAAAAGGAGTCTGATGGAAGCAGTTATTCTGGTGGGTGGCAAAGCAACTAGACTACTGCCCCTTACCTGCAACACACCCAAGGCGATATTGCCAGTGCTTAATGCACCGTTCTTGGAGCACGTTATCCACCACCTCAGCAGGCATCAGGTAAAGGATATAATCCTGGCTCAAGGACATCTAGTCCAGCCTATCGAGAGCTATCTTGGCGATGGCAGCCAGTTTGGGGTCAAGCTTAGCTATGTAATAGAAGATACTCCGCTGGGGACGGCTGGAGCGGTGAAGAATGTGGCAAGATATTTAGCTGAGACCTTTCTGGTATTAAATGGTGACATCTTCACCGACCTGGACATTACAGCGATGATAGATTGCCACCAGAAAAGAGGGGCAAAGGCAACCATTGCCACTGCCCCGGTGGATGACCCCACCAGCTACGGCTTAATAGAGACCGATACCGAGGACAGAGTGACACGCTTTCTGGAGAAGCCTGACTGGAGTGAAGTAACCACCAATATGGTAAATGTGGGCACTTATGTTCTAGAGCCCGATGTCCTGACTCAAATCCCATCTCAAACCGAGGTAAGTATCGAAAGAGAAGTATTCCCACAACTTTTAGCCCGAGGGGAACTGATTTGTGCCTATTCTTCTCCGGCTTACTGGATAGATGTAGGCACTCCAGAAAGATACCTTCAGCTACATCACGACTTGCTCAGTGGCAAAAGCAGCCAGTATCCTCTTACTTCAGGCGAGGAGGTGCTCATTGGAGAGCACAGCCATGTCCATCCTACAGCTCAAATAAAGGGACCGGTAGTGATAGGTGATAACTGCTCTATCGGGCGCAATGCCAAGCTAACCGGACCGCTGGTTATCGGACATGGCTGCACCATCCTGGAGGATAATGTGATTGAGAAATCCGTTATCTGGCAAAACGTCCGGCTGGGACCACGGGTTGACTTAAAGAACTCCATCGTGGCTGACAACTGCTGTATCAATAGCGACAGCACTGTTGAAGACTCAGTGATGGGTGATAATGTAACCGTGGTCAGTAACTGTAAACTGGAGCCGGGCAGTAAAATCTGGCCAGGGACAACAGTAAAGATAAACAAATAACTACCAGTCATATCGCCAGCTACCGAGCCGCTGCCTCCTTCTCCTTAACTAGAAGAGCGCAGCCCTTACTCTTTTGTTTCAAGTGCTAACTAACGCTGTGATATAATGTTAAAGAGAGGTAAAATCAACCATGTTAGCACAGCTGGGAAGAATCGAGAAGCGTTACGAAGAGATGAATGAGCGGATGGCGACGCCTGAGATAGCATCCGACCTGGAACAGTTACAGAAGCTGGCTCAGGAGAGAGCCAGTATTGAAAGCCTGGTAACAAAGTATCGGGAGTATAAAGCAACCTCCAAGTCGTTAGAGGAAACAAGAGCAATGCTAAACGATGGACTGGATGAAGCAATGACGACCTTAGTCAAGCAGGAGATAGCAAATCTTGAATCGCAACTCGACCGTCTACTGCAAGAGCTGAAACTAGCCCTCCTGCCCAAGGATGCCAACGATAAAAGAGACATCATCATGGAAATTCGGGCCGGGGCTGGCGGCGATGAAGCCGGGCTATTTGCCGGCGACCTCTTCCGCATGTATAGTCGCTATGCCCAATCTAAAGGTTGGGGTGTAGATATTATTAATGTCAATGAAAGTGGCATAGGTAGCGTCAGGGAAATTATATTTGAAATCAAGGGCAAGGGTGCTTTCAGCCGTCTCAAGTACGAAAGGGGAGTCCACCGGGTGCAGCGAGTGCCGGTAACCGAGTCTTCCGGTAGAATCCATACCTCAACAGCTACCGTAGCAGTTCTGCCCGAGGCTGATGAGGTAGAGGTATCTCTTAATCCTGCTGACCTGAGAATTGACATCTTCCATAGTGGCGGCGCCGGGGGGCAGAATGTAAACAAGGTAGCTACCGCAGTGCGCATCACTCACCTGCCTACCGGCATAGTAACCGTCTGCCAAGACGAACGCTCACAACTAAGAAACAAGACAAAGGCAATGTCAGTGCTCCGAGCCCGCCTCCTCAATCTAGAGCAGCGCAAACAGGAAGAGAAAATAACCAACCAGCGCCGCTCCCAGATAGGCACCGGTGACCGTGCTGAAAAGATACGCACCTATAATTTCCCTCAGGACCGTGTTTCCGACCACCGCATCAATCTAACCCTCCATAACCTGCCCCGAATCATGGAGGGGGAGCTCGATGAACTCATCGATACCCTCGCCACCAGTGACCAGGCGAAACAACTGGAGGGGCAACTGGCGTGACCCTGAAACAGGTACTCGGTCACGCCAGAGAAATTCTTGCTGCCACTAACATCGAAGATACCCCTCTAGAGTGTGAGCTGCTACTAAGGCTGACACTAAAATCAAGCCGCGTCGAGCTTTATCTCGACCTCGACAATGAACTGAATCCCGAACAAGAGAAAACCTTCCGGCAACTGATTAAACGCCGCCTTAACGGTGAGCCCACAGCCTATATCAGCGGGCATCGTGAGTTCTACGGGACTGATTTCTATGTCGACTCCAGCGTCCTCATCCCCCGACCGGAAAGTGAGCTACTGGTAGAAAAGGCTCTCGTCCTGGCTCAAAATCACTCGATAGCGACCATAGCCGAAATTGGCACCGGCTGCGGCGCTATTGCCATCAGCCTGGCGCTAAACCTGCCTCAAGCTAAAATCTATGCCAGTGATATCTCAGCCCCTGCCCTCAAGGTTGCCCTGTTTAACTGCCAAAAACAGGGACTGGTAAATAGAATTTGTCTTCTGCAAGGTGATATGCTGGACCCCCTACCTGAGCCAGTCAACCTGATAGTAGCCAATCTCCCTTACGTCAGGGAAGCAGAAATAGACGCCGGGAGTTTCGAGCCACCGCTGGCACTAAACGGAGGCTTAGACGGACTGGACAAAATACGCCAGCTATGCCGCCAGCTAAGCGACAAGCTTCTTCCCGAGGGCTGCCTGCTTCTTGAGGTTGGACAGGGACAGGGAGAAAAAGTAACCAGCTTTTTGCATAGCCTCTACCCTGCGGCTAAGATAGAGGTCACGCCAGACCTGGGCGGCATAGAGCGCGTGGTAAGTTTAACACTGCCAGCCGCTACAACTTGACCAGAACACTGCCCTGATGTTAAATTATTCATTAGTTTTCCCCCACAGGGCTAAAGCTCAAACAATAATATAGAAGGAGAAATAGGCGTAATGAATATGATTGTCTGCGTCAAGCAGGTGCTTGACCCTGAAGCACCGCCAGCCAGCTTCCGGATTGACTCCTCCAGTAATAAAGTGGCGCCACCAGCGGGTGTGTCGCCGGTAATCAGCCCCTTTGATGAACAAGCTGTAGAGGCAGCATTAAGAATTAAGGATAGCCAAGGCGGTAAAATCACGGTTATCAGCCTGGGTGCCAACCTGCTCAGGGATGTAGTAAAGAAACCACTATCCATGGGAGCTGACGAGCTTATCCTGTTAGAAGACGAGGCTTTTACCGAAGGTGATAGCTGGTCCACTGCCTATGCCCTGGCGATGGCAATTAAGAAGATAGGTGAGTATGACCTCATCTTCTGTGGCCGGCAGGCTGCCGACTGGGATGCCGGGCAGGTAGGCTCAGGAATTGCTGAGATACTGGGGCTGCCCAGTGTAACCGTAGCCAAAAAAATAGATGTTACCAATGGTAAGGCAAGAGTAGAGAGGGTAACCGCTGATGGCTATGAGGTTGTCGAGGTATCCCTGCCTGCCTTGATTACAGTCAGTAATGAACTTGGTGAGCCTCGCTACGCTACCCTAAAGGGGATAATGGCAGCAGGTAAGAAGCAGCCTATTATCTGGAAGCCAGCCGACATCGGGGTTGAGCCATCTCAAATTGGGGCTGCTGGTCGGCGCGCCAAGCTGCTTAAGCTATTCCAACCGGTTCGCGAAGGTAAATGCGAGATTATAGAAGGGGAAAGCCCCGAAGAAGCCGCAGTTAATCTTGCCGTGAAACTCAGGGAAGCTAAAATACTATGAAAGCGTCATGACTCGAGGCCACAACCAATCAGGAAAATAACCTACTCTTACCGTCATTACGAGTGAAGTGAAGCAATCCCGTCTTAGAGATTGCTTCGTCGCTACGCTCCTCGCAATGACAGGGAAAAACGATGAGGTCAACAATGTCATCTAAAAAAGAAGTGGTCATCATTGGTGCTGGTGTCATCGGCTGTTCCATAGCCTATCACCTGGCGAAACGAGGGGTGCCCTCCCAGATAATAGAAATGGACTCCATTGCTGCCAGAGCCTCAGGAAAAGCCTGGGCAGTATTTATTTATCCGCCGATTTTCCGGCTATACGAGGGGCAATCCGCGGATATTCTCTTCTCAATGCCGGAGGGGAGCGTGCAGCCCTGGCTGGAGCTCTGCTGGTCAGGCTACCACCGCTTGCCCGATGTAGCTCTGGACTTACAGGAAGACGCAGGAATCAATATCGAGTACGGTGAACTTTCCTGGACCAGAGTGGCTCTCTCAGAAGGCGAAGAAAGGAGTCAAAAGTCAAATCTATCTCTCTTCAGAAGCGAAGGTTACTACGAACCCCGCTGGCTTGAAGCAGATGACCTGAGAGCCATATTACCCGATATCAACCCACAAGCCAGAGGAGCACTGAGTTCTCCCTGTCTGCAGGTGGAGCCTTATAAATTCACCCTTGGCTTAGCTCAGTCAGCGGAGAAAATGGGAGCCAGCATCAGGCAGGGCAGAGCAGTCGGATTCCGCCATCAAGGGCCAAGGGTTACCTCGGTCACCCTGGCCACGGGGACTGAAGTGGAGGCTGATGTGGTGGTCCTGGCGATGGGGCCCTGGAGCAGGCAGGGCACTTCCTGGCTGGGAAAAGAGATACCCATCAGGATAAACCGGGAGCAATGCCTGCGGGTACAAGTACCCCAGCAGCTCCCTCCTTACGCGCTCAGGGCTACCAGAATAGCGATTGTCCCCAAAGTCAGCGGTGAAGTGATACTGGGTCTTTCAGGTGCAGAGGACCTGCAAGCCAGCTTCGAAGTAAGTCAAACGACAGAGGAGGTCAAGAGAGAGATACTGGAGGATGCCATCGCTCTGCTGCCAAGACTGAAAGAGGCCAAGTTGGTCGAGCACCGGGGTGACCTCGAGGGTTGGGCTCCGGCTCCGAATAATGTCCAACCGGTAGTAGGCCGCCTGCCGAAGTGGGACAACGCTTATATCGCCGCCGGGTTTGGCACCGAAGGCATCATGATGAGCCTGGGAACGGGGCAGGTTATGGCCGAACTCATCGTCAACGAAGGTCGCCTACCTAACCGCATCAAAACCATGATGGAGTGTTTAAGCCCGGACAGACTAAATTAGATAAAGGAAGGAGATTTAAATCTGTGAGTGAATACAAAGGTGTCATGATTTATGCCGAGGTTGCCGAAGGAAAGCTAACGGCAATCTCCACCGAACTACTGGGTTGCGGTAGAAAGCTGGCTGACGACCTGGGAGAGGAACTATGCGCGGTGTTAGCCGGCAGCGATGTCAGCAGCTTAGCCCAGGAGGTTATTGCCTCTGGCGCCGACAAGGTATACGTAGTTGATGACCCGCTACTTAAAGACTACCAGACAGACTCATACATCTCAGTTATGGAAAAGATCGTTAAACAGGTGATGCCCCAGATTCTCATTCTGGGACAGACCTCTATCGGCCGCGACCTGGCACCGAGGTTAGCCTTTAAGCTAGGCACGGTAGCCACCACGGACTGCCTGGAGCTGGCTATTGACCCTGATTCAAAGCTAATGCTGCAGACCAAACCTGTCTACGGAGGAAATGCCCAGGCTATTTACACCTGCGAATCCTACCCACAAATTGCCACGGTTAGAGCCAAGGCAATGTCACCCCTGGAGCGAGACGACTCAAGGCAAGGAGAGGTGATTACTATCGAGGCTGGCTTAGACCCATCATCGATAAGAACCAAAACCCTGGAAAAAGTAGCCGAGACGGTAGCCGGGATAAGACTAGAGGATGCCGAGGTAGTAGTCTCGGGAGGCAGAGGTATCGGCGATGCCGATGGCTTTAAGCAACTGGAAGAACTGACCAAATTGCTGAAGGGGGCAGTAGGTGCCAGCCGACCTCCCTGTGATAATGGCTGGGTGCCAGATGTATTGCAGGTAGGGCTTACCGGTAAAGTGGTTACTCCCGAGCTTTATATTGCTGTCGCTCTCTCCGGCTCCAGCCAGCATATGAGTGGCTGTTCCGGCTCCAAGAATATCGTAGCGATAAACAAAGACCCTGAGGCGAATATCGTCAAGCTAGCCCGCTTTGCCGTAATTGGAGACTGGAAGAAGATAATACCTGCCTTCACCAGCAAGGTCAAGGAGCTTCTGGCGGGGTAAAATAAACCTACGATTGTTTGTATTTCATGGCGCCAGCTCCGGGAGCACAAGGCCGAGTTCCTGACCCAATGGTATGACCATAATCTTGATGTCTTCTCCGAGCCTGTCGAGCAGGATGTACTGCAATATCTCAGGTGTTAGAGAGTCGGCAATGGCTTGGTTGGCGTCAACCTGAGCCTCAGTGACAATGCGGATGTACTCGGCTTCACCGATCGCCTTGGCTATTCGTGCGTCGGCTTCTCCTCTAGCTTCGGCTTCTCTCTGTTGGGCTTCGACCTTGACACGCTCCAGCTTGTTCGTTGCCTCAAGTACTGCCTGTTCGGCGGCAACCTTGGCTTCGATGGCAGCGGTGAAGGTGTCGCTGAACTGGAAGTCGGTTATCGATAAGGTCTCGGCGATGATGCCACGCTCGCGCAGTCGTGTCGCCAGGCCCTCGAAGATGATATTCTTAACCTCGTCACGTCTCAGGATAAGGTCTTCGGCGTTAAATTTGGAGGTCACCTGCTTGATGGTCTCCTGGATGGCCGGAGCGGCAATCCTGTCAATGAACTCCAGCCCCAGTGTTCGGTAGACCTCGGCGGCCATACCCGGGTCTAGTTTCCAGTTGAGAGCAATGGTAGTACTGACATCCTGAAGGTCCTTCGTTATTGCTGCCGAAGGAGTTTCATATTTCTGGGTCCGCACCTCCATCACCACCACGGAATCGATGAAGGGCAGCTTAGTCCGGAGACCCTCACCCAGAATAGTGCCGGTAACGGCACTGAACCGAATGACTACCCCGCGATGGCCGGCAGGAACAGTGGTGAACGAGCCGACGATGATACTGGCAACGATTGCGACGACCCCGATAATAAGGCCGATGCGACCCTGAAATCGAGCTTTGGGATCCCCCCGACTTCCCTTGTTGGTCTGCCAAGCGTAACCTCCGATGATAAGGACGATGATACCAATAACGAGCAATCCGGTCATTGTCGCCTCCTTTTTAAGGTTTTTCTTCTTTATTTGGGCTTACACCCATCGCTTCCTTCACAAAACATGCTTTGCATATCTGAGCAGTGATGTAATGTATCCGGTCATCTGCCGGGCAAGACACCACTGAAAACTTACACTATTCTACCACTGATTTGCAGTAATACCAACCAGCTTTAAACTATATTGTCAAGTTAGATAACCGTTTTTATTGCATTAGCTAAGAGAAGCGTTATAGAGCTAATGATTGCACATTTAACCAGAAGGTGCAATAAAGAACCCTAAAGTTAAGCCTTCTCGGCTTGCCGAGTGTCAATAATCTTTTGGGTGATGTGAGGCTGGGCTTCCTCATACATAGTGACTGAAGGCAACGGTATAGCTGCCCCTGCCCATACGCAGCGCTGGTAATAAATACTCCTTGCTACAAAATTCACGCGTCAGTCTTCACCGCCTTCTCGGGCAGCGGCTGCCCTTCGCGATAGTCGTACAGGTTTTGGTCCAAATCTACTTCCAGAGCGTTATTGATGATATTGCTCGCCACCATCAAACCGGCAAAGGAGGTCAGCGCCACAATCTGTTCGGCGCTGAAAAAGCTGGCAACTTTATTGTACAGCTCATCCGACACGCGGTTGCCTTGCCGGGCGATGGCATTACCAAACGCGACAAGTATCTCGCCTCTTTCATCCAGATTTAATTCGTTCGGGTTATCACCCCAGTCAATCAGGATGCGCCTCATAAAGGTGGTACAGACCAAACAACCACTTTCCGACGAAATAGCATGCGCAAAAATAATGGCAAGCCGTTCACCTATAAATGGTTTGATAGTATCCAATAATTGATACCATTCCATCAGGATATGATAAGACAGCGGGGAGTG
>SDBT01003491.1_pt1 | contig 27142 bp, 29 predicted proteins | sample 2277101 | NCBI WGS metagenome assembly SDBT01 (sample SAMN10404973, study PRJNA504765) | marine sediment metagenome | isolation source: marine sediment core GS10_PC15, 103 cmbsf | place: Arctic Ocean: Southern Knipovich Ridge | collected 2010 | reverse complement strand
GGGATTGATACCTACCTGTCTTACAGCTTCAAAGATATTAAGCTCTGCCATGATATTGGTAGATATTGTTTCCTCTGGGGCACGCCAGGAAGTGGGAACAAAGCTTTGTCCTGCCAAATGAAATATCCGTTGTGGTCTGATCTCATTAATAACTCTCCGCACCGATGATCCATCCCGCAAGTCACATTCCTTCAGAATAATTTTACCTTCTAAATGCTCAATATTTTCAGTCCTGGATCTCCACCTCTTAATCCCATAAACTTTGACGTTTTCTTTAGTTAAAAGAAAATCTGCCAGGTGACTCCCAACAAATCCGGTGATACCAGTAATGAGTATTCTCATAAAGATTCCCCCTTTCACTGACACACAAATTTCTTAGTAATCTCTAATTTTTTGTCTCACCGATAGTGCTGATGTCAATAGGTCACACATCGGCTTTTTTTTCTATATTCTATCCACTTTTCCTTAACAAAATTTTTAATCCTCCGCTTAAATATTTCAACGTCGAACTTCTCCGCATGTTTCCGTATCTTTTTAGAATCGAATTCAAATCTATCAAAATTCTTAACTGCTGTTATCAGAGATTCGGGGGTTTGCTCATGAAAAAAAATGCCTGTTACGCCCTCAACTATGGTCTCTAGTGCCCCTCCAGCCGCGTAGGCAATAACTGGCCGTCCAGAAGCCTGGGCCTCCAGGGAGGTTAGACCGAAGTCCTCCTTACTTGCAAGGATAAAAGCCCGGCAGTTACTGTAATATGCCTTCAACTGTTTCCCTAAGGCTCGTCCGACAAAGTGAATATTTGGACGAGCCATCTTCTCGAGCCTTTCTCTATCCCGACCTTCGCCTACCACCAGAAGAGGTAGACCAAGCTGGTTGAAAGCCTCAATGGCTACATCAATGCGCTTGTAAGGAGCAAACCTGGAAACAACTAGAAACCAATTTTTCACCGAAGAATCGTTTACACTAAAGTCAGAGCATCTCACCGGAGGATAAATGATAGTTGTCTTTCTTCCGTAGATCTTCTCAATCTTATTGGCAGTGGGCTTAGAAATAGCGATGAAGTAATCAACTCTCCTGGATGATAGTAGGTCCCATCTTTTCAAGGGAGTAACCACCAAAGGTAAAATTCGTTTTAAAAACTTTGGGAAATTCTCTCGTTCGATATACTCGTTAAATGACCAGGCAAACCGCATTGGCGAATAACAGTAACTGATATGGCATACCTCCGGAGGAGTTATTACCCCTTTTGCCCAGGCTGATGAGCTGCTAAGGATTACATCGTAGTCTGAGAAGTCAAACTTTTCAAAGGCAAGAGGATATAATGGCAAGAGCCACTTGTAATGACGTTTGCTTTTAGTGAGATACTGCAAAAAGGAGGTGTGAACATTCATTTCAGTGAAACAGCTGAAGGTAGTTTTGGGATCAAAGATGGAAGTATAGATAGGAGCCTCTGGGTAGAGTTCATGAAAGACCTCTAATACCCGTTCTGCTCCTCCCGCAACCACAAGGTAATCATGAACTAACGCAACTTTCATCTAGCCTTCTCCCAGTTCCTTTTATGCAAAGTTTTCTTATAGATATTAAGCATCTTTGTCACATATGTATCGGTGTTGAACCGTTGCTCAACCTCCTTTCTTCCTCGCCTTCCCATTTCTATACTCTTCTTTCTATTTGATGCTAATTCGATGACTGCCTGAGCAATCCCCTGCGGATTCTTAGGTGAAATGAGAGTCCCGTTCACGCCATTCTTAACGATTTCAGTAGGTCCTCCTACATCGGTGGATATTACCGGCTTTTCCATGGCCATGGCCTCAATTAAAGCTCGACCAAAGGGTTCCTCCCAGGAAGCAAGGATTAATAAGTCAATTGCTTTCATAACCTTTGGTATATCAGAACGCTCACCAGTGAAGATTACCTCTTTTTTTAGATTTAACTTTTCCACCAAAGACTTAAGCTCCTCAAGATAAGCAACATTATTATATCTTGCACTTGGAGTGTCAAATTTGGGCTCACCTACTACTAGCAGTCGAGCCTCAGGAAAAGAAGGTAAGACTTTGGGCATTGCCCTGATGACATCAACTAATCCCTTCCAGGGACTTATCTGTCCTACCACACCTAAGAGAGGATAGCTACCATTGACCTTAAACATCTTCTTAAATTGGCTACCATTTACCTTCTCCGGATCAAAAGTGGATAAATCCAAAGGGTTATAAATCACTTCTATTTTTCTAAGGGTAAAATCATCAAGAGCAAAGTGATGAGCTACATAACTAGAGTTTGCCACTATCTTCGAGGCTCTACGGGCAATAATCCTGCGGGTTAGAATCCCAATTTTATTTCTGGGTACACAATCCCGCACATGCACCAGGATGGGAATTTTATGAAAGAGGGTCGAAGCACAGGCTACAAGTCCTGCCCGCACTGAGTTAGCATCAATCAAGTCAACATTGGATTCTTTTACCATAAAAGAGAATCTTCTGGCAATTCTCAGCAGCCTCATCCCGTAACCGAGAAAGGACAAAGGATTCTTGGTAAAACCTGATTCAAATGGTTCAATATCCGCTACCGGAAGGTCCATACTTTGGGCTCTCTTCTTAAGAGCCCCTTTAGCTGGACAGACTAAGATTGGCTCGATTTCTTTTCTTTCGTTTAGACCTTTGAAAAAGGTAAGAAGAGAAATCTCCCCCCCACTCACCTTACCACTATGATTGAGATATACTATCCGCATCTTAATTGATCACCGTGATAGACCTTTTTCTTGTCTTTTACTAGTAGATAGTTTCCAAAATAACATTACCTTTTGTTCTGTCACTGCGAGAAGCAAAGCGACGAAGCAATCTTTTAATTTATAACTGCTACAAAAAGATCCTCTATTTGCAATGTCATGTTTTCCCAAGAATAATTCTCCTTTACATAGTTTCTAAGCCATTGCGGGGAGTATCTTTCTTTATACGGCGATGATAGAAAATCTAAAATACCTTGTGCCATAGAGATCGGTTTTGTATCCTCGAACAGAAGCTTTTGGTTCAGACGACCTAGGACTTCAGGAATAGCACCCACAGGTGTCCCAAGCACAGACGTTCCACAGGCCAAAGCCTCCAATATTATGAGTCCAAAACCTTCTAGGGTAATTGTTGGTAGAATAAAGACGTCCGCAGCCTGATAGTATAGCGGTAGCTGCTCTTCCGAAATAAAGCCCCTGAATTGTATGTTTTTCTCCAGGGCGTATCTCGCCACCAGGGATTCTAATCTCTCTTTAAGAAGTCCGGTTCCTCCTATCACCAGCAATACATCTCTTCTCTTTTTAACTACATAACTCATCGCTTCGATAAGATTCTCCAGTCCCATCCGTGGGGTAAAGCGTCTGATTGTAAGTAAAATGATTTTATCTTTCGGTAAACTGAGCTGTCTCTTAATAGTCTCTTTTTTCTCGCCAACGAGAGCGAATCTCTGTGTATCTACACCACCGGGGATTACTTTGATCTTTCCCTCAGGCACATTGTAACGATTGATTAACAGGCCCTTAGAAAATTCACTTAAGACAGCAATCTTATTACTTCGATTCAGACAAAACTTCTCTATACTATACATTACCTTATAGACTAGCCATTGCCTTATTCCTAGCAAAAAGTTTTTCATATGACCAGAAGATCCTTCAACTCTACTTTTCATTTCCTCTCTGTGTTCATCGGCCCAGGGACCATGGAAAATTATAACGATAGGTGAATCTTTAGCCTTCAGAAGGAGTAGAATACCAAGAGCGGAATAGGCGAAGTGGACACACACAATATCAAACTCTTTCTCTTTAAGAAGACGACGAAAAACTAGACGACAGTTTATAATCTTTGAAACTATTGACAAAGACCGATTATTGCTGAAAGGATACCTAATGATCCGTATGCCTTCAGAAACATCTCTTTCTTTTAACTCAGTAGAGATCTTGGGAACTAAAAAAGTAACCCTATGTCCCTTTAAAGAAAGTCTTTTAGCTAATTCCATAGACACTCTTTTGCTGCCACCGGGCTTCTCCTGAAATATAGCATCTACAACGAATAATATGTGCACCTTCGATTCTCCAGGTCGCTATTTTTCAAGTAACGTAATAATACAACGATATCCATACTTATTAAAGGTTGGGAAGCGATGAGTAACAAGGTTATCCATCTTTACTAGAACATCGGTAATGATTTTTGCACTCTTCTTCCATCTAAAGATATCGGTTCCAGCCTTTTTAAAAAAGACAAATTCTGGAAAGTAGAGACGGACTTCGGAGAAAACCTTCTCCATTTCACTAATATCTTTTGGGGTAATTGGGTGTTCATCTTCGGTCCCATATTTGGCGATGCCGAAGTTGCCCGCTAAATATTTTCGTGCCAATAATAGCAAAGGATTCTTGCCCCAAGTCTCAATAAAAACAGCTCTCCCTCGTGGCTTCAAGACTCTGTATAACTCCTTCACTGCTCGTTCTATGTCAACATGATGAAGGATATAAGCCCTCACTCCTAGATCAAAAGAAATATCCTAGTAGGGAAGATCCTCAAAACTAAAGCAGAGGAAATTACACTCTCTACCAATACCATTTTTCTCAGCGTTAGCACGAGCGACCTTCAACATTTCCGAAGAAATATCAAAGCCCTTTACATAAGCACCCTTTGTCGCTAGATATACATTTAATGTTCGCATACCGCAGCCACAATCAAGAATTTCCTTTCGTTGGGTATCTCCTAAAAGAATGATCAACTCTTCTTGTAAAATGTCCTTCTCAACAATTTCTGGGGTGCCTCTCTCGCTAAATTCATCTATATATTTACTCCTTTTTGCTTCTCTATCCCAAAATAATTGTTCAAGCTCTCGCATTTCCTTTTTATCCATTAGTGCTTTTTCACTTTTATTGCCATATTGAACCGCCCGCTCACTAACTCAACATTATCTCTGCTACATCGTTGGTATTCCCCGTTTCGTTCGACGAACTCGAAAAGGAGTACTATAGCTTCTGTTCCTTTAAAGCCTTAATCATTATCCCATTTCCAGTCTTACTACTGCAAAGCAAATCTAATCGAACCAAGAAATGGAGTAGGGGCAGTAAAGAAATCTTAACCAAACTAAGCAATAGAGCTGCCTTTCTATAAACTGTTAGATAATTCTCGATATCACAGCCCAAAGTCGCAGCTGCTCCGAAGGTTCGCCTTAATGAATAGATATTGAACCCCGCCTTCACTACTTTATCAATAATCTCTTTCTTTGTATATCCACTCCTAATATGGTCTGGATGGGATCTAAAGTACGGCTTCCTTAAAAAGTGAGATTGATCTTTGGCTGGAACATGTAGTATTAAAATTCCTTCCTGTCTAAGTAATCGATTGAATTTCTTCAAGAGAAAGATATCGTTTTCTATATGTTCCAGTACATCAAGACTAGTTACTAAGTCAAAATTCCCTTCACAAAAAGATGAACCCTCTAACTCAAGAAGGTCAGCTTGAACAAAATGGACATTCTTTATCTGATATAGACGCTTTCTGTATCTTGCAACTCTAACCGCCTCTTCATTCTTGTCAATTCCCGTTATCTGCCATTTTGGGTATTTCCTCGCCAGCAAGACTGTTATCGTACCATCGTCACATCCTGCATCCAAGCACTTCTTTAATCGGAAAGTTTTCTCACCGCTGATAGAACTCAGTTCTCTAAGCAACCATTGAGAACGACACTTTCTACCAATAAAGTAGTCCCCAAAAATCCTTTGAAACCAAATCTTTACCTGTTCAGGGTTTTTCATCTCACTCATTCCATTAAACTTCGCTTTGAGGATTTCCATTCCCTTACTATCCATCCTATCAGAAACCAGCCTACGGGAGCAACAGAATACAGTATAAAACTGCTTCCAAAAATATTATTTAAGGTTAGTCCAGTAATTATGGCCAAAACAGGAGGTGCTAATGCTTTACTACCTTCTGATTGTATAGATAGCTCGACTCCTTTTTTCAATACTACAAGGGAGATAATTAAGAAAAGTAGGCCTCCTACTACACCGGAGTTGACAAATAGGGCAAAGATATAACCTTCAGTTCCGACTCCCCGGCCCCCAAATTTTTGGGCTGCAATTGACGTAGAGCCTAATCCGTAACCAACAGGATTTCTTCGGACCATATCTGTAAACAAGTATTTCCACAAGTCTAGGCGACTCTGAAAAGTGCTCTCGCCCACAGGATTAACGAAACCCCGTGCCGTGTGTCCTGCCATAGTATAGAAGATAGATTGACCTCGATAACCGAATTCACTGGAGGGTATCTGAACAAAACTCATTGTTACTAGAAAAGCACTTACTAACAATACCAATCGGATAAAAGCACGGCGGATATCCTTTGTTTTCCAAATTATCAATAGAACCAAAACTGACAAAGCCAAACCAAATACTGAACTTCGTACCCCTGTCATAATCGTGGAGATACCTATAAATGTAAAAATTAGGAGCCAGCCAAGATTCCTCTTTCTTAGAAAATGCCCAAAGGCGACAACTCCGGCAATCTGCAGGTATCGACTATACTCTTCAGGACTGCTAAAAGTGGAGAACGCCCGGATAAACTTACCAACACGCAAAGAAGCAAATCCTCCAGTTTCTATCCAATATTCCTCGAAGGGGAGAAAACCAAAGACCATTTGGCATAACCCGTATATACCTGTTATCATTCCAATGATAACTATTACGGTCATTAACTTACGAATAAGTTGACTATTTGCATAACATAGAGCAAAGAAAAACCATATCACAGGAATCACATAGTATAGAGCACCACCTAATCCAACGAATAGACTCCCTTGCAAGGGATTAAAAATCTGTAAGACAAATAATCCCAAAAGCAGTATCACATATTTAGCAAGACTATTACCTTTAAATGCTTGCGCAAATCGCTCTTTGTCAAACAGAAGTATTCCTACAAATATGAAGAGGACTAATGCTGGCGCAATAAGATGAATTGGATCATACTTCACATAAGGACTCACAGAATAAATTGCTCTTCGGAGAAAGGCCATAAAGGGCAATAAAATAAGTATGGCTATGATTCCTTTGCGAATACTACCAATTACTACTGTAAATAACAGGAAAGCGATCATACCTGTAACTATCAATCGAAATCTCGCTGGATTTGATAACAAATAGCCAACCACCAAGAATAACAATGAAAGTGCAAGGTAGAAAAAATACTTAGATCTTGATACCCGGATTATTGCCTGATTCGCAGTGTAGAATATTTTTTTCATGTTGGCCTTAATTTGTGAAGAATTTGTTCTTGTTTACGGTACTTCAAGTAAGTCCTTATTCCGTCCACTTTTCCTTTGAACGAGGGCACTGCCTGCTTGCCCCAGACGATTCTTCCTCTAAGTAGAGGATCAATGAGCATGGTGAATAGACCCCAGGAAGAACGCTGACCAATCAAGAAAAAGTAAGTCAAAAAAGCCATTTTTCTTGGCCACGAGAAATATTTAAGAATGAGGTAAGTGTAATTGTGAGAGTGTTCATAAATATTTTTTGTCAATTCTTCCCTTGGAGCTCCCCATAGCCTGGGAGCAAGATAATGGTTAACTTTCAAATTGGGGTCAAAAATTATCTTGCCACCCTGCTTCTTGACAAAAAGACAGAAATCAATTTCATCGTGCGCAGCACCTTGCCATTTAAGATTCTCATCTAAACGGAAGCCCCTAAGATAATCTGCTCGGAAGGCCATATTCACTCCTTTCAGAATAGCTACCTCTATTGGCTCCCCTGACTCTAGTTCCAAATGGTGATTTCCAATACACCGTCCAAACCAAGACATCCTACCGACAACCTTACACTTCCCCTTTATGGGTTTACCGTTTTGGATAAGAACGTCCCTTCCCCCTACTCCGGCCACCGTAGAATTCCTAAAGTGCTTTATGATTTTCTCAATCCAGTCAGGGTGGGGTTCTGCATCATCATCCGTAAAACAAATTATATCACCTGTTTCTACCTCAAGGGCTGAGTTTATTGCGGCCGATTTGCCTAACCTCGAAACAGTTACTTTCTTTAATGCTAGAGTTTTCTTATACGCCAGTTGCATATAAGTAATCAATCTTCCGGAATCTGCGTCGGTATCCCTCATCGCGACAATGACTTCATCCGGTTTTCTTGTCTGCCTAGCGACAGTCCTTACGCACCGTTTCAAATACTCAGGCCGACGATACGTGGGTACGATGACTGAGATCTTCACTGACCTTGCTTCCTTTTTTTTGAGACTACATCTGGACTTGGCCAAACCAAAGAAGTAGGAGCTTGTTCATCCCAGAAGCGACTGATCACTTGCCGGTTCGATAAAATAGCTGTTCGCTTAATCCGTTTTCTCAAATTCAGCACTTCAGGAATTTCTTTCAAAATCAAGAAAAAAGCCTTTAGGATTGCTACACTAATAACGGCTTTCCCTCTAAAAGGGTACACGAAAACGGCAACGAGCTTCACCGAGAAAATCAAAATAATGGATAAAGGATCTAAAACCTTCAAGGCAAATCTTTGGTAATTCTTCTGTTGGCTCACGTTTTTGCCAGAGACTAGCTCAGGGAATTTATCTCTATATAGTTCTCCGGTTGTAGCACCCCATTTGTGGTAAAGTTTCGCCTGAGGTACAAACAGGGTTCTCCATCCTCTAAGCCAAGCGCGCCAACAAAGATCGGTATCCTCGAAGTCCATAAAAAATGTTTCATCAAAAGCGCCTAGCTCCTCAAACATATCGCTCTTTACCATTAGGCTTCCAGCACACCCCCAGGGAACTTCAGCTATTTCCTGAGAGGGTACATATGTTTTCATCAGTGGTGGCAGCGGTAAGAACATCTGTGAGAAAACACCCCTGAACGAGCCTATCCGGGTGAGGACACCCTTGTAGTGAATTATCTTATCACCATTCCAGTTATACTGTAATGGGTCCACTGCAAAAACCGAATTGTTCTCGTCTGAGATAGCTCTAACCAACTGAGATACGCAATCACTCTCAAACCGCATATCATTATTAACAAAAAAGAAATAATTGCCTGAGGAAACCTGTGCTCCTCTGTTGTAGGCGACGCTAAGGCCATGATTATAGCCGAGTTCCATAAATCTAGCTCCATAGTCTTTCGTCACACGCCTACTTTCATCTACACTGCCATTGTCCACAACGGTTATCTCAATATGCGGATAATCTTGCTCTCGCAGGGAAGAAAAGCACTCCGGTAACAGATGAGCACCATTGTAATTGGCCACGATAATTGAAACAAGAAGTTGCGTCTCACTCATCTTAGTGATTTTTTCATCCGAACGGGTTCATCCCGGACTAGTGTGTTATCCTTTTTGAGCTGGTTTTTGTGCCACCAAAAAAATCGCTGGCCTAAGTCCACAAAATATCCCACTCAAAATAGCATTAGCACGATTTATGAACGTCCCAATAGCTGCATAATTTGGAATGTAGTTGTATCCTGTTCCACATCTATGCAAGATAACCCTCTTTACCCTGAGCTTATGTCTTGAAACAAGGTTTACAAGTTCACCTTGTGTGTACTCAAAAATATGGGGCCTATATGGATCATAACATGTACCAACTGCTGGTAAGGGATTTATTTCAATACCCAAGAGGAATTTTATCCGCCGTGAGAGAGTAGCCTTGTTTGGTGTTGATATAATCAGGTATCCACCAGGACTCAACACACGTTTTATCTCTGCCAATGCAAAATCTGGTGGGAAAGGTAGATGCTCAATTACATCGCAGAATGTAACTACATCAAAAGAGCAACATTCAAAGGGAATTCCATCAGCTACCACGTCGGAGCAAATAAGGCGAACATTCTGCTCTTTCAGAAACTCCCTATACTCTCTCGAAGAAAGATATCTTCTACTAGGGTGCTCAAGAGCGAAAATATTGTAGGAAGGGAACAATCTACGTATCATTGCCACTAGAGAACCATAACCGATTCCCACCTCAAGAAGCCTCAACCGTTCATCTGCGTAAGGAAGCAATGATAGAATCTGTGCATACCTGGGTCCCCAAAAGGACAAGGATTTCTTGAATCTAATATCTGTACTAGGCAGCATATTTTCGTCCCAACGATGCCGACTCAATTCAGACAAAACTTCTCTTGCGATGCTATCAAGGTGAAAGTCTGTAAATCGAGCACCTGCACTTACAGATATCTTACTGGACATTACTTTCTCCTAGTGTTGTTTTCCTGCAATACATGTCCAGCCGACAGAATCGTTGATGTTTCGGTTATCTTGATGATGGAAAAAGAAACTGTCAAAGCCGTTAAGAACTAAAGATAGGAGGTTAGCCATAACTATTTTCCTTATGAAACCTTGATTCAAACGGAAATTGAGTTCGATTACACGATACAGAACCAGGAATGATCCACCCATAGACCAGCATTTCATAACCTTCAAGTCATTGCTCTCACATAAAGCGATCAGTCCATTACGTGTAAACCTAAAATAATCAGAGGGATGACCATGCTGGGGCCAGTATTGGGGAACTGTTATTGATACTACCCCCTCTTCGTAAGTACTCTTGCAATTTCCTTCATAACCATCCATGGGGAATGGAAGTGCTCCAAAGCTTGAAAGATAGTCGTAATAGGTAGACTGCCCTCCCTAAAAGGAAGGATATGCGCATCGGCAATTACATTAACACTATCGGTACGAAACATATCGCATCCAAAATATTTCCCACCTAGCCTAGAAAGTAAACGTCGATACAGCCCATCGCCGCACCCAAGATCGATAACTAGTTTAGGATTGACTATCTCTTTTGCATAATTCACTAATCTCCTCACGTGCCGCTCTGGGTCAGAGAAATCCCCCCAGTACAATTCCCAGCCGAGATCGAAGAAAAATTTGTGCACTTTACGCAGAGCATGATAAATCAACGGATGCTTCCAAAGAATACCTTTAAGAGTTGATACTATCCCATGATTTACCTTCATCATTGTATTTGGAATAAGCTTGAACACAAATCCCGCCGCATGAAAGCTTGGCGGTGTCAGCCGATGGACTGCTCTAACTACCAATCTCCTAGGTCACCCTCCCCGAGGATCATGTGGAACTCTTAACTCCACTACCTCTAATCCAGCTCGAGAGAAAAGGTTAAGGGAGGTCCTCAATGTAAAATAATGAAGGTGCGTCTCGTCTAGTATGCCTTCGTTTGATAGATCCCATCTACCTCTGAGTAAGTGCAATCTTATCCGCCAATAAGCTACATTAGGCAAGGAGACTATAAAGTGGCCACTCGGCCTGAGGAATCCAGCATACCTTGTTATCACCTTTCTAGGATTTACTAAATGCTCCAGAACGTCGGAGAAAAGTACGCAGTCGAAAGCACTCCCATCGAGCTGCTCAAAAGTTCTCTTTTCTTCTAGGTTCCCCACAATCACCCTGTGACAGAACTGGACTGCAATCTTGGAGCTCGTTGGCTTTATTTCTATGCCTACTACCTCACATCCTTGCTTCTTTAAAATTTGCGCGATCTTGCCATCGCCGCAACCACAGTCCAGAACAGACTTCTCCTTGCCAATCATATTGGCAATTATGTGTTCTTTGTTATATATTCTGCACGTCCTTCCTAATAATTGATTACCAATAATCCTATTCTTCATAGAAACTTAGATATATTTATTTTTAAAAAGAATGATGATTCCAACATTACTCTAAAGAACTTTTCTTAATTAACATTCAATTGTTGTGCTCAAAATTATTTTTCGCAATTTCAACCAATTCAAGAATACTTTTATAATGGACATCAGCTGAAAAGGAAGTCTCAGCAAATTCCCTTGCGGTCTTACCCATTTCTATCAACTTTTCTGCATCGCTCAAACAAAGTTCTATCTTTCTAGCCAAATCTTTTGGGTCACCAGGCTTCGCAAGATAGCCTGTCTTTCCGTCTAAAAGCCATTCAGATACGGCACCTACATCATAAGCAACTACCGGTCTTCCATAACCACCGGCTTGGGCACCTGCTTGACCAAAGGGTTCTGGCCATTGAGACGGAAAGACTACCAAATCATGTGATTCATAGAACCTGCGGACGGATTTATAATCAACCCATCCTGTGAACTTAATTTTATTTGTTAATTTTTCTTGAGAGACCAACTCTTCAAGGCGATCTCGGTCTGGCCCATCTCCTACAAAAGTGGCTCGATATTTTATGGATAGAATCCTTAAGGCGGAGATGAGGCTTTCTACTCCCTTGAAGAACATAATAAAACTTCCAATAAATAAAATCTTTTTTACCTCGTCAGGTTCTTTGAATGTAATCACGTCTTCTGAGGGAACGTCTATTGGTGGATAGACAACATAGATTTTCTTTAAAGCGCTACCATTCAGAACCTGAGTTAATTCTCTCTTACAAAATTTACTATTGGCAGCTATCGCATGCACACTTTTGCTCACTATCATCCTATTTAAATAAGTATCCATGATTCGCCGTACAATTGACGCAGTTGATGCCTTTGTCTGGTTTATACCGTGAAAACAACCGAAATTAGTTCCTGTCCAGAGACACTTCATGCCAGGTCTTACGGAACAAACTTGTCTTTTTGTTTTAGAATATCTAGTGCCTGATGGGCAGTAGAATCGAGGCCAATGGATAAACTTTATAACAGAAATTCGCTTTGCTAATTTCTTCACAATATAATGACTTATGAAAGTATGGAGAAAGACTACGTCAGGATTTTCGGCTAAAATTATTTCATCCAATATTCTAGCTTTCAATTTTATCTTTACTAGATTTGCAAGATGACGATACGAGTTATCGAAAAGGTCCTCAAAATTATAATGTGAGACATGCACTCTGAATTTACCAAATTCATTTCTTTGAAGTGAGCGGTCAGAAGTGATAAATACCAAGTTATGGCCTTTTCTAAGTAAAAAGTGAGAATATCTTAATATATTTATTTGGACGCCTCCAACTGGATTAAGGCTAGTGCAGATAATTAGAAACTTCATTTTGCTTTAAAATTCCATAACTCTCATTTTTGATACCAGCAAACTTCTTATTTCTCAAGAAGAATATGGGGATATTCATATTTGTATGAACAGACTACCTGAACAAAGGTCCAATAGTAACTTCTGATTCGTCAAATACTCCGTTGTGAACTTCAAAAAATAACTTCAAGGGGGGTGGAGTATTCTTAAGTGTATTTATCATCCCCTTGATTGCTTCAACTTCATATCCTTCAATATCCATTCTTATGAAATTGACTTGATTTACTCCTTCCTTGTCTAAAAATTCATCAAGACTAGCAGTATCAATTTTTATGAATTCTCGAATCAATTTAGGCACTTTCTGTTCTATATGTTCAGAGATAGCTTCATCGGATATGTTGAGCATAGAGCACAGGTCAGACTCGTCTCTTAAAGTGATTTTAGAAGAACCATTTTTGCTAGAAATTGCCTTGCAATAGACTTTCACATTTTTATAACCATTCACTTTGATATTTTTAGTGAGTATATCAAAATTTTTTGGGAACAGGCTCAAGTGCGCAGACTTGCCCTTCGTTCCCGACAATTGAAGCTTCCAAAAGGGTGTAATATCCCAAATTTACACCAATATCTATAACTACCATTCCTTTCCTAGGCTCTTGTCGAAGAACTTTAGTCGCTAGTTCTTCATGAACTCCTCTTAAAAAAAGCTCTTTTGCTATACTGGGATCAGAAGTATCCAAGTACATTTTACCTCCTTGAATTTCGGTCAAGATTAAACCGTTCTTAGGTCCAAGCTTTAGATAAAATAACCACAAAATTTCTTTGCCTTTATAAACTATAAACCCTTCCGTGGTTCTCATTCCTTCTATAATACCCTTCTCTCGTATTATTTCGAGTAAACGAGAGATCTTTCCTAATCTAGGAATCTTCATAAGCACTACCTCTTCAATTCATCCAAATACTTATTTATTAATAGATACATACCACAGTTTAGAAATCTATCTAATAGTGTGAATGGTTATGCTGAAATAGGTCAAAACACCTAGTACGTAAATAACAGAAACCACTGGATTCCTACTATGGCGATATAAGTTTTTGAAAATCAAATAGAACTATTCTGGCATTCATCCCCGTTTGACCACCATATCATATATCTCTTCCAGTCTTTGAACCTGTGTCATAATGCTGTAATTCTTCTCTATGTGTTCTCGTCCTTTCTGCCCCATCTGTTCCCAGATATCAGGGTTCGAAATAAGAAACTCTAATTTCTCTGTTAATGCATCTACATTTCTTTCCGCAACTAAATACCCGCTCTCTCCATCCACAACGACTTCAGGAATGTCACAATGAGTCGTGGAAAGAATTGGCATACCGGATGCGGACGTCTCTATAATAGATACAGGTACTCCCCCCTCAGTATCACCGTTAGATGCATGAACACTTGGAGAAAGAAAAATATGGTGTTTACTCAATTCTTTTAGAAAAACAGAATATGGCTGATACCCCATCATCTTTACACAACTGTTTAAATGGTATTTATTGATTGCCGCTAGAATGCTTTGCTTCTCCTTTTCTTCTTGTGGGCTACCTCTCGAATCCCCGATAATCGTCAACCGCAGGTTCTCATGTTTTTCCCTAACCTTGCCAAAGGCCTCAACAGCATAAGGGATTCCCTTTTTCTCCCGAAAACTCGCTACGCTTAAAATGCGAATTTCGCCATTCTCTTCGGGTTTTCGTGGCACAAATTTAATCCTATCTAAATCGACACCCAAATGCTGAACTGTGACCTTCTCTTCAGGACACCCCAGTTCCACGAGGCATTTCTTCATATGGAGCCCTTCCACAAGGAAGTAATCTCCTTGTCGAAATAGCTTTTTATATCTTAATTTCCATTCACTGTTTTGATAAGGGAGCAGGCTCAAATCACAACCATAAAAGGAAGTAATCAAAGGCAACTTGAATATGCTCTTAAGCTCTAAAAAATCATAGGCAGTAGGACCAAAGTGAGCATGAACCAGTTTGGGCTTATCTTTTCTCAATGCAAACATAAAATATGGGTAAAAATTAAACAACTTATTCCACCCTTTGTTAAAAAATGTAGCTAAATCTCCCAAGCCCCTTTTCAATTCCAAGGACCTGATTTTTTCTGTAGGGTATATATCTAAGTTCTCTGTTCTAAGAGCATAAACAATAGGCTGATATCTTTTAAGATTCTTTATCTGCTCATATATCCATGTTTCTGTGATTGGTAAGTAGGAACCTTTGTAATGGATAACTCTTTTCATGATTTACTCCTCTATAATTTATCTCCGTCTATAAACATTCTATTGAATAACTCGAAAGTTAAGAGTAATCCTATAATTTCGGCATAATTTTTCTTTCTAGACATGTGGTCATCTATGAGTTTTCTAATATAATCAGGGTTAAAATAGCCCCTGCTTAGCGCCCTTCCATCTAATACTATATTATAGATATGATCTCTTAATTCCATATTACTACGCATCCAATTATCATAATCTACATAATTTCTATCGTCTCTAAATAGGGAAGGCAATCCTATCATCTGAAGTAATCTATTAACTTTCGATTGTCCACTGTGGTAATAGCGGTATATTCTTTGGATGTTTTTATTTGTTCCTATAGGTACATCTGTTTGCTGCCAAGGAATAGATTTATAAGTTTTAGGGAAAAACTTGAGAAGCATCTTGTTATAGATAAAATGACTGAATCGTAATTCATTAGGCAAGCTATATACAAATTCAATAAAATCGTTATCAAAGAAGGGCATTCGGATTTCCAATTTTTTTTGACAGCAAAAAAGGCCCAATAAGACAAATCTTCTGCCTGTATTGCTAATAATGAAATAATCACTCCATTGAGGATCATCGATTATTCCTTTTACATTTTCTGCCAGTGATTTTCGTGATAATCCCCTGAGTAATCCCAACCGAGTTGGATTGTAAAAGATTTCCTCATCGTCAATCGACACTTTCCCACGATTCATCCATTTGAATACTACATTGATGTACTGCGTTATATCCTTCGTAGACATAATGTCTGTTGTAAGATAACGTCCTGCTACTGTCTCGCCTAAAAAACCATTTAAACATATATCAAAATATTTCTTCATAACATCAATGGAATCCCAACTATGTAGGTGAACTATATTCAAAAGTCCGTCAGCAATATATACTGTTTTCTCTACACCCGAAAACCATTTTCCTCCTGTTATCTCCACAAAATAGTGCTCTATCCCTAAAATATTGGCAACTCTTTTTGCTATCTTATAATCATCACAATCTGACTTACCAAAAGTGACAGCATGAATTGGATAATATTTAGGAGATATAGCAGAGGCTATCGCTCTGGAATCTAACCCTCCGCTTAAGGACAACCCTATTCTTGCTTTTCCTTGCATTCTTCTCTCCACTGCCTGGAGCCAGAGTCTTCCTAACTCTTCTATTATTTCCCCTTCATTCATAGCTTCTACTTTCCCAATCTGATCCCAATCCCAATATTGATTTATTTCCGTTCTACCATTAGAATAAGTAAGAATAGAGGCTGGAGGGAGTAATTTAACACCTTCTATAAGAGTTTTATCCCCCAATACATAACCGAAAGAAAAGAATTCCGCCATTGCCTCCATATCTACCGATCTTGTAAAACTTCTATCCTGTAGAATTGCCTTAATCTCTGAGGCGAATAGAAGGTAATTGTCTCTATCACACCAGTATAGGGGTCTAAACCCATATCTGTCGTTACAAATAATTAACTTGTGACTTCTAATGTTATAAATTGTAAGTAGAAATATGCCGTTCAGATCCTTCAATTTCTCTCCAAAATCTTTTCGATATTCTTCGTATAAATGTAGAACAAATTCTGGATCATTGTTAACCAAAAATGTATGCCCTTTCGAAATTAACTCTTTTTTCAAGTACTGATAATCGTAAATTTCTCCCTCCATCATAATGCACAGATTTTTATCCTCGTTGAATATCGGCTGCGGCTCCGGATTCAAAATGCCTAGACCAATCTTTCCTATACCAATTGGTCCATCCAATAATGTGTCTATTTTATACCAATCTTCGTGCTTCATTATCTGGCACATTCTCCCCAATATTTGTTTTGTATCAAGTGCATTGTCTTGCTTTTTTGAAATACCTACGAGTCCTGGCATATTAATTTCCTCTTGCTCGTTTAATCAACGTTCTAACTTCTTCAAAAATGTTATTATCTATTATCCGAATCGCAAGCACATAAGACATAGCGCCCATTACTATTGAACTCACAAGGAATATAACATCCCGCAAAGAAATAACCAGACTTAATCTTTGAAATGCTAATACTGAAGCTATTAAAATAACTGAACAAACTGTTGCAGGATAAAGTGCTCTAAAAAATTCGTAAAAACTCAAATCGATCAATCTGTTCGTTATCTTCTGGATAATCAAAAATAACGAAAGAGATATAATAGTTATTGCTGTAGCAACCCCCATAATTCCGTACCTGACACCAATTAGAACGGCAATTGGTATAACAATTGTTGCAAAGATATTCCACTTAAATTGAATATCTGCGCGTCCTTTGCTGAGCAATATAGAGCCCACATGTGTCCCCACAGACTTCAATGCTCCTGCAATACAAAGAATCTGTAAAGGTAGGACCATTGGCACCCATTTCTCTCCAATGGCGATTGGAACAAATTTGGGAGCTACAACAGCTAATCCTGCGAGAAGAGGAAAAGTAATCAGAGAAGTGTATTTTATCAGCTTAAGATAACCTACTCTTAACCTGGCGTTGTCATCCTGAATGGTTGAAAATGTGGGGAAAGCTACCCCAGCGATTACAAAAGATATTCTAGTTAAAGGGAAAATCGCCATTTGATATGCAAGCGTATACAACCCTAAGGAAGTTACATCCAAAAACTTTCCTATCAATAAATAATCAGCATTTGCGTTAATATAATTAAGGATTCGGGAGCCCATTACGTTTTTACCAAAGCCAAATAATTCCTTAAAACTTTTCAAATCGAATATCATCGATGGTCTCCAGGGACATCTCAACCACAAAAGGGCTGATCTTCCGAAGCTTCCCACAAGCGAGCCTATAACCAAACTCCAGACGCCGAATCCAAAAAGGGCAAGGACAACCGAGACAATGCCAGAAAAAGCTGCGGCACCGGTTTCAGTGATTGCTACACTCTTGAAATCAATTTTTTTCGCAAGCAAGGTTCGATGGACTGCGCCAAATGAACCTAATATGAACCCTAGTGACAAAATGCTTATTACCGGCTGAACAAGTCTTTCTTTAAAGAAATCGGCTATGAATGGTGAGGCAATTACTGCAACAATGCAAAGAATTACTCCCATAAAAATGCTTATCCAAAAAGATGTTGAAAGGTGTTTTTTGTTAATATCTTTCCGTTGTATTATTGCAGCGCTTAGTCCTAACTCATTGACTGTCTGTATTAAAGCAGTGAAGATTAATGCCATCCCAATAACACCAAAGTCCTTTGGGACTAGCAATCTAGCTAAAATTATCCGGACTGCAAACTGAAACGCCTGTGTAACGACCTGTGATGTTCCCGCCCAGCCGACACCTTGAGCTGTTTTAGTTGTTAATTTCATGGTCTCCTAACTAAAACATACGTTTGACCTGAACTGGCTTACCTTTCTCATAAGATTCAATGCTTGCTAAGCAAATCTGTACTGTATAAGCGCTCTCAGAGAAATTAACTGCAAATTGTTTTCCTTCTTGTATGCAATTTAGAAAATCTTGAATTAGTGCTTGGCAGGCAGCTTCATGTTCATAAACAGAAAACGGGTAAGATTGGGTGAATTTTACGCTCATCAGCAGCTGATTCAAGATTCGACTAAATATTGTCCTCTTCACTGATTTATTCTTTGGAGCATAAATAAACTTTTTCAAACCGTGTTTATCGAGCAACAGATTGTTAATGATGCTTCCCTCAGTACCATAAATGATCAATGGATGTAATTGTGGGCGTTGACAGGCTATCGTTACCAATACCTTACCTATTGTCTCATTACTAAATTTTAATATTGTCATCACTGTATCCTTATCAGGATAATTTAACCATCCACTATGACTCGCATAAGAAAACACCTCTACAACTTCATCATTAAGTATCCATCTTATCAGATCGATTGTATGACATGAACCGCCTAATACTATTTGCTGAGGATTTTCAGGATCAATTCGCCAATTATCATACAAAGTAGCTCGTTTGCGCATATCATGAATATAATCTGCCTCTAAAATGAGTGGCAATCCTATCTCACCTTTTGTTACAGAATTGCGAGCTAGCATGAAACATGGAACATAACGGAATTGATGATGAACACCAAAAATTTTGTCTGAATTAGATATTGTTGCTTGCAACTTTTCACATTGCTCAATAGAAGTGGTCATGGGTTTCTCAACCAGTACGTGCTTCCCTGCTTTTATGGCTGCAGTTGCATAATCGAAGTGAGTGTGGTCCGGAGAACAAATGGATATTATATCTATTTGTTCATCGTCAAGAATTTTTTCGTAATCAGTTGTCACGTATCCCCTTTTTTTAATCCATAGAAAATCCTTGAGATTCTCTTTCTTTGGATCAAAAACCGCTCTAATGCAAGATTTTGGATTCTTACTGAATCTGGCAATATGGGCGCGACCAGCACCACCAACTGAAACAACTCCCACATTCAAAACTTTCATATTCTCCTCGCTACCACCAAACGCATCCATGTAAATCGTTCCGGATGATCAATTTTGTCTAATAGGTAAGACATTTCTTGAATAAATATCCCTGTAGGTGGAATTATCCACCAAAGTGGATTTAGTCTATCACCTTTACGAAAGCGCCACAAATAATAAACAAGTTCTTGTCGAAATGTTACCCAAAAGCCAGATAGTGGTTTCAATTCCACAATCTCAAATCCATTTTTCTCAAATAAGTATTTCAAGCCGCATTTTGTGTACCTATAAAAATCTCTCGGCTCTTCATGTAAATGGCAAAACAAAGGCACAGTGTATATAGCATACCCACCTTTCCTTAAGACTCGGTTAGTTTCTTTTATTGCTTTATCTGGCTCTTCTAAGTGTTGCAACACAGCGGTGCAAAGGACAGTGTCAAAATACTCATCTTCCACAGGGATATCGTAAGCTGTGCCAAAACGATCGATATGAGATTTATCATGTAGTGTATCTTGATAGTCAACACCGATATGCTCTTTCATAAATGGGAAAACATTTCCTTGTAGGGTTTCTCGCCGCAATCGATGTCAAGAAGTTTGCCCTTGGCATATATGCTAGCAACCTTGGATAGATGGTTTTTGACAATGTAGTCAACGAGCCAATGTCTTAAAAGCCACTCTTTCATCCCGAAATTTTCCCTGAAACTATTCGACAAACTTTCGGAAAGTTGTTCATGTTCGTAATTTCATCTGGATTCAAACTGATGCCGAATTCCTCCTCTATCGAGATTCTCAGATTCAAATATTGCGACAAATCCCACATTGCTACTATCTCCTGGGACGTACTCCCATTAATTTCTTCGGGTGACAACTGAAACAAGTTGCAAAAAATTACCTTCATACGATCTTCCACCACTAGGCGGCTTCTCCTTCATAGATTACCTCAAACCAGTCAGAGATTTTTTCTCGGCCCTTCAAGCGATGTCTCCCAAACGCTTACTCCACTATCCAGAATTCTGTTTATCTCAAATCCGTGCTCTTTGTAAAAGTCTTTGACTATAACGTTCTTCTAAGCCGGCAAATACACCCCCGAACCATTCTTAAGCCTTTTTGAAATAAGAAATTCAATACCCAGTTCAAGAAAGTTGTCTCAACTGTCCGACCAATCACCCGATAGCTAAGCAAAAATGTATCAATCTATGTTGCCTTCTCTTTAACTGTTAGATACACGCAGCAGTCATACCGTTGTCCCCAAAACGTTTATACATCAGCAACACCACACGAATCCATCCCCCCTCAACGAAAGTAGAAACTTGATCTTGCCGGTTTTTATTCTCAGCTTATCTGTACCATGAAAAACCCGACGCATTTTGGGAGTCGACGGCAACTAAAGCTTATTATTTACTTTTCAACGATGATCCTCGCGTAGTTTTAAGCAATCTCATTATCACTGAGTAGGTGAGGGGATTGTTCCGATTTTCTGTGCAGGCATGCCTGCTACAATGGCAAAACCTGGAACATCCATGTTAACTATAGATCCAGCCATAATTACGGATCCCTTCCCTACGCTAACTCCCGGATACACTACTGCTCTTGGCCCAATCCACGCTCCCTTGCCGATTCGAACCACCCTTTTTATTGATGGAAAATGGTATTCTAAGAACCTCCCTCCTGTGTCCCTATGTGTGAAGATAGTAGCTCCAACAGCAATAATTGCCTCATCTTCTACAGTCAGTTTCTCGCTCAAATCTAAGCAAACATCTCTTCCTATGTGAACATGGGTTCCAATCTTTAAGTTTGAGTAATCATCTACGGCATTGATAATTATTACATTTGCCATAAATACGGTTCTTTCTCCAATGTAAGCACCGTATCGCTTCAAGATATCTACGGTGAGATTACCATCGATACATTCAAGTAGCATTTTATTCAAAATGTTGATTTGGTTTTTTCTGGAATAGCTATTGGCCAAAGGTATCATCAGCCTCAATCTAATCGTGAATGGCAAGAGTATACCGGAGAGTATTCCTCTAATGATCTTTAGTCTCCTTCGGAGTCTGCTTATGATTGATTTGGTTCTTACTCTCTCACTTGTCTTATCACCAGTTCTAGATAGAAATTTTTCCACATCCATGATAGTTATTTCACCATGTGGACCACTGGGACTAATCACTGAGATATCTATTCCATGCGCAAGCGCCAATCGTCGTGCCCGAGGAGATGCCTTCACACTTTTTGACTTCAAAGGTAGATTGTCTCGGATACCACTGATACTTTCCTTTTCTATCGATACTTTATCTGTTGGCAAACGTGTCGTCTGATCAAAGATTGCTGGCTCATCTTTAGATGTAGTAATGATTCCTACAATGTCACCCAGCTTAACCTCCGAGTTCTCGTCATGAATAATTTTCCTCAGGTATCCATCATCTTTGCAATCCACTTCAAAAAGTGCTTTCATCGTTTCGACTTCAAACAAAATATCACCTTTTTTAATAAAATCGCCTTCCCTTTTATACCATTTCCCCATCGTTATGATATCCTCCTCTTGCTCATCATCAATCGAATAGAAACATGGGATCCGTATTTCTAATACCATTTTAACCACCTATTGTACGGTTTACAGATTCAATAACCTTGTCAATCGAAGGCAGCACATGTTTCTCCAGGTTTCGATTAGCCGGAATGGGAAAATCCAGAGCGGCTACCCTTTCTATTGGAGAGTTAAGATAATATAAACAAGTTTCTTGAATAGTCGCGGCAATCTCAGCTCCTACCCCACCTGTTCTGCAACCTTCTTCCACTATTATTAGTCTGCCTGTCTTTTTGACCGAACTTTCTATAGTTTTCCAATCTATAGGTTTAATGGTTCGTAAATCGATTAGCTCAACATCCATCTCCTTGGCTTGGAATCTGCTCAAGTTTCTAAACAATTGATACAGTAAATACGAGTACGAGACTATGGTAGCATCACTTCCCATTTTAATAATTCTTGCTTTTCCCAGCATATCATCATCCTTAGTTTTTTTTAGTACCCAAGTCGTTGGATAGAGAAGCTTGTGTTCCAGAAAAAGAACAGGATCATTGTCTCGTATACTTGACTCTAACAAGCTCATCGCATCGGAACAGTTTGAGGGTGAAACGATTTTTAGTCCAGGAATCGATAGAAACATGCTTTCCAGACATTGGGAATGCGAAGGTCCATACCCTCGCCATCCTCCCATTGCAGTTCTGATAACAACCGGTATACTAACACCATCCCCAAAAAGATACCTAAATTTGGTCATGTGATTCGCGATTTGATCGACACAGAGAGTTAGGAAGTCCATGAACATAATCTCTAATATCGGCCTCATACCTAGGAAAGCTGCACCCGTAGATATACCTACCAGAGTGCCCTCGGATATAGGTGTATCCCTCACACGATCTGGGCCTAATGCATCTAACAAACCCCTCGTTACCCCAAAAGCCCCTCCATAAATTCCAATATCTTCACCTATAAGAAAAATATTCTCATCCCGGCGAGCCTCTCGCAAAAGTGTATTTCTTATGGCTTCTAAGTAGGTCATCATTACCTCTTAACTCAAGTCTGTAGCATATATCCCAACCGTAGCTTCTTTGATCTTAGGTTCCTGCTCATTTTCTGCTTTTTGCACAGCCGAAACCACCATAGCCTCCGCTTGTCGTTCTAATTGATGGAGTTCTTTTTGATTAATGATATTCAGACCTTTCATATATCTCGCAAATCTTCCTATAGGTTCCTTCTCCCACCAATTTTGCTCCTCCAGCTTCGTCCGATATGTGCACGAATCACTTTTGGAGTGGCCCATGAGTCTATATGTCTTACATTCCAAAAGATGTGGTTCAGAGGTGTCCAAGATCCTTCTTCTGGCTTCCTTTACCTTCTGATACACCTCAAGTACATCGTTGCCATCCGCGATTTCGGAGGGTATTCCATAGGCTTTTCCCCTGTCCGCAAGATTTTCTATTCGAACCATATCCCGTATGTTTGCAGACATAGCATACTGATTGTTTTCGCAAAGGTAGAGTATTGGCAGCCTCCAAATAGCAGCAATATTTAGAGATTCATGAAATGTCCCTTGATTACAGGCACCATCGCCGAAGAAACATAGCACTATGTTCTTTTGATGTTTCATTTTTAGGGCTAGAGAGGCTCCTGTTGCTATTGGAATGTTTCCGCCTGTTATGCCATTTGATCCCAAATGCCCGATACTCAAGTCTCCCATGTGCTGTGAACCCCCTTTACCATTTGAATAACCGCTCTTCTTGCCGAAAAGTTCTGCCATCATTTTGTACACATCCCCACCCTTTGCAATAAAGTGACCGTGACCACGATGATAACTAGATGTGAAGTCCCTGACTTCTAAGGCAGAACAAGCTCCTACTGCCACTGCTTCTTCCCCGATGCATACATGTGTGGTGCCAGATAGTTTGCCTTGCTCAAATAACTCCAGCACCTTTTCCTCAAATTTTCGTATAAGAATCATCTTTCTCAGAATTTCATACAGAAAATCCTTGTCTACAAAGTCCATTTGCATTTCTTCCTCTTATGGCTTATTAAACGTATAATACTACCAATCTGACTACAAATTAGCTATTAAGAACTTATCCGAAGACTCTATTTGGGTCTTTAGTTTTAATAGCTTAGTAAGGTTTTCGGATAGGCTCTAGGTCCAACTCTTATGCAGCATTGTTTAACCTCATAGATAACCCTATCCACATCTTCCTTGGTCAATTTTGCTGATAATGGAATAGTTACTGTTCTCTCCGAAACCCACTCAGCATTAGGAAAATCTCGCCCTTTTATAGCCAAGGCAATGAACTCCAACACCAATATTTCGCTCGGTCATTTCCCTTCGAGAAAAAAACTTGATAAGAATAGGCTCAAGATTTCATAGCTAAAATTAATATTCCATTCCCTCTTCTCGAAAATTTAACATCGAAATGAGCAAACAACTTTAACAAAGGCATTGAAATGACCCTGAAAAATAGGTACTTATCAGTGATGCGATCAATTTCCCAAGCAAAACTTCCAAAAAAACCAAACGTCTCACGAGTCTCAACTATTTCAAACCCTATAGAAGTCATGATATTTTTTAACTCTTCAAGCTCATACATTTCCCCAATATGTTCTTCTTTTGCCGAATTATCAAATTCTTTAAAGAATCTTTTCGGTAAAATTCTACTTTCATTTTTCCTCGGCATGTGAAGGTAAAAATAACCTCCCACCTTTAAAGCCCTATATATGTTCTGTAAAACTTTATAGTTTTGTGGAATATGCTCCAAAACATCGATATTTAAGCAAAAATCGTAACAATTCGAATCTTCTAATTCAAGTAAATCCTGTTGCCTAAAGTTAACGTTTTTTGGCGAATCATTCCAAGATCTGTACTTTTTGATATCACAAGCATAAATCTCTAAATGGGTAAATTTTCTTGAAAGTTTCTTTGCGTATTCACCTCCTCCACAACCTGCATCAAGAATTTTGGTAAAATTTTTCCACGTTAATCTCTCCGTGTATTTTCGAAAATATGTGTTTCTTACCAAATGACCAATGTGAATCGGGTAGAAGGGAGTTAATTTGAAAAGACGTCTAATCACATTTTTCATGAAAGACATCGGTTCAACATTTCTCCTTCTTAAATATTTATCTTACTTTGTGATTAATTATTTCCCTCACCGCCCCAATCACATCTTCCACATCTTCATCCATCAGCTTAGCTGAAAGTGGCAAAGAAACTGTCCTATCAGAAATCCATTCTGCATTGGGGAAATCACCTCGCTTGTACCTAAAAGCTTCTTGATAATAAGGGTGCAAATGCAAAGCAATGTAATGAACTCCAACCCCAATATTTCGTTTTGTCATCTCATCTAAAAATTCATCCCGGGTTATCTTCAAATTATCAATATCAAGCACTAGAGTATATAAATGATATGCATGTCTGGTATTGGGCTCAACTGGAGTAGGAGTAAATACTGATAAGTCCTTAAAAGCCTCATTGTAGCGATTGCAAATTTCCTGGCGGCGCTGCCAGTATTTATCAACTCTTGGTAATTGATGAATGCCAATAGCCGCCTGAAGATCCATCATATTGTATTTAAACCCTGCATATACTACCTGATAATGCTTATAACCCTTGTCACTAAATCTTTTCCAGGCATCTTTACTCATTCCGTGCAAACCAAGTATTTTAATTTGATTAGCATACTCTTCATTGTCAGTGACTACCATTCCTCCTTCACCAGTTACAATATTCTTGGTCACATAAAAACTAAAACATCCTAGGTCTCCAAAAGTTCCTACTTTTTTTCCGTGATACTCGGTTTCAATGGCATGAGCACAGTCTTCCACTATTTTCAAATGATGTTGTTTTGTAATATCTACAATAGCGTCCATATTACAAGGACGTCCCGCAAAATGAACTGGGAGGATGGCTTTTGTTTTGGAAGTAATTTTCCTTTCAATATCTTCTGGATCAATATTCATTGTCTCTTTTTCGCAATCTACAAAAACCGGAATTCCACCAGCATGAATTACTGGATTGGCAGTAGCGGCAAAGGTCATAGTAGGAACAATCACTTGATCTCCTGGCTTTATACCTATAGTAAGTATAGAAAGATGAAGTGCCGCAGTACACGAATTTAAAGCCATAGAATATTTACTACCTTTATATTCTCTAAACATTCCCTCAAACTTGTGAACTTTTGGACCCGTACCTAACCAACCGGAGTTTAGAGAAGCAACTACTTCATCGATCTCTTCCTGCTCAATCAAAGGACTGCCGAATACTAAGAAGTTCTTTCTCATAGTTTTATCACTAAAATTTTCCGATTAGCGCTTCCTGCAGATCCGTGTGTAAGAATATCTCCGGACTTGCCATTGCCAGTCGTGCAATCCTAACAACGCCAAAGTGATGAGAGTAAAGTTTCGGATCACAGTCGTAAATCTGTATACTAAAACCGCGCTCGGTTATTCTAAGTGCAAATACCCAGATTCCCCCTCTGATCACACGCTGAGAAAGGCTTTCACCAGATTCTGCTAAGTTATTGTCGGCTCCTTTATCCTTTAACTTATACATAGGTTATCATTTTTCACACGTTATAGTAAACCTCGATAAGGTTAGTTATTGTTAAGTTTAAGATAGCAGAAATTTGAGGAAAAGCAAGGTATTTAGCTTCTATAGGGAAGTTAGGAAGTGAAATATTCAGGAGCCAATCATCGCTCATTCTTGGGGTACGAGCATGCTCCTAGCTTGCTATCTCATCCAGCATGTCCAGAAGTTCTTGCCATCTGTCACCTGCCAGATTGACGGCGGTTTCGCGCTTGAGAGCGTTTAGATTACTAAGGAGGTTGGCGATATTGATCTCGCTGATTATTATTCGTTCACTCATATTCCAGAGGCTGCTGGGCATAGTTACTCCAGCCTCAACCTGCTTTCTGAGAGCTTCAAGGTTGTACTGAAGAAGGGAA
>SDBT01003490.1_pt1 | contig 27147 bp, 17 predicted proteins | sample 2277101 | NCBI WGS metagenome assembly SDBT01 (sample SAMN10404973, study PRJNA504765) | marine sediment metagenome | isolation source: marine sediment core GS10_PC15, 103 cmbsf | place: Arctic Ocean: Southern Knipovich Ridge | collected 2010 | reverse complement strand
GTGCTGATGTAGATGACGCAGGTGCAGACAACACACCAGGCAGTAACGTAGATGCAGACAGTGCCCCGAGAGCACACGACGGTGATACAGATGATGAAATGAAAGACCAAAGCAAAGTAATCGCCGAGAAGGTCAAAGAGACACTCATCGAGAGTTTCCGGAGCTCTTATTGGCTGGATCTAGAGGGTGTATCCGAAGAAAAGATGAAAGAATTGAACAGGGTGAACGGAGTGGAAACAAGATCGAGGAGAGCGGCCTTTTACAAGGAATTGGAAGGTAAGATCAAGGACGGGGCTTTCAACAATGAAGAACGGTGGATACATCGCAAATCAAAGCTGTTGATGCACATGAAGCCTGAGTACAGAGCGCGGTTCTGTGACAATGGCGAAAAGCTGTACGAATTAGAAAAGTACCGTTTCACATGCGCAAGAATGAAAAGGATGAGGAAAACCGTCGGTGAGTTAGTTGAGTGGGGGTTGAGTGAGTTCGAACAGAAAGAAACGATCGACACCTACCTAAATGATGACAATTTGAAGCTCGCCGTTGTTGTCTACATTTGTCAACTGTTAGGACTAAGGTCACCCATGGAGGAGAGGGAGGTTACGAGAGCAAGTGAACGAGTGCCTGACAGCAAGAGGGCCGGAATGAAAGAGGACGAGTTGAGAATAGCTGAAGGAAGCCTTGAAAGGTGCGTTGACTGGCTCACGCTACACCAGAAGTTTGTTTCCGGAGTCTTCGGAAGGAAATGGAAACAGGACATCAATACACTCAAAGGAAGCGTGCTGAATCGAGAATTACAATACATCTTCAAGCATGGTGTTAATAACAGGTTGAACTTCAACGTCAAAAAGCAAATAAAGGGGGAGAGAGTGAAGCTCATCAAAAACACATGTAAACTAAACAAGCAGTCCGAATACTTCATCTAAGAGTCGGGTTTATATAGGATACACAGCGCTGCATCCATTCACAGGTGGTCAAAAGTGTCCCCCATCCGACCCAACGAAAGGGTCTTCTATAATAGCTATTTCGTTGGGTCGGATGGGGGACACTTTTGACCCACTGTAAGTAAAATCTACGACTCAAGTACAACCATAGTGACCTTCTTACATTGGCCTTTAGTCACGCAAACGAACACAAATACTGAGTTAAACTGAGTAACGACCTAACGAAATAGTCCTTTTGGTCTGTACATGGCGACCCCTTACATTGGCTTTGATGTGTAACAGGCAACACCAAGCCGAACAGAACAGAAAGTTGACCTTGAGATGGTCAGACTTTCGCGCACTTCGCCCAGATTTAATGAATGCAATTCATTTTACTCACTTCTTACCCAATAGCTCCCTTTTCACTGCTCCTGCGAGCTCCAACTTCTTCATCTTCGATCTCCCAGCAATCTTCAGCTCTGCGGCCTTCTCTCTCAGCTCTTTCAGACTCATGTAAGAGGTTGGGTCACTCTCCCACCCACTAAGAGCCTTCATCAACTCATCTTTGTTCATCTTCGATCTCCCTGCGATCTTCAGAACTGTAGCCCTCTCCTTCAGCTGTTTCAGACTCACCACAGGACCGGCATCTTTCATCAGCTGTTTCAGACTCACTACAGGTGTCTTGTCCCTTCCAATGTCCACCTTGTCACCGTCCTTCGTGCCAACCGGTGCCTTCGCATCGACTGGTTCCTTCTCGCTGGCGACTGCAGCTTGTGCGATTGAATAGACAAGTTGGTCTTTTGTCTTCACAACGAAGTGGGTGATGTTCTCTTCCTTTGCCATCCAGCTCAGATCAGTGCCCTTCATGAGTAGAAGAGGCTCCACAGCCACCGATACCCTCTCTAGGACATCAAGCTTCGCCATAATGACATCCTCGTCTTCTCTCGACAATAGATCGACCATCCTGCTTATATTTCCCTCGTATAACCATGATGGGTAGTACAACATCTTTGCAAGGTGCCTTATAGCCTCGTCGTCAAGAGAAGAGACTGCTTCTATTGTTTTCCTCGACCTTGGCAGAGCTACGGCCAAGGCCACAAATTTCCTACCGTCAGGAATACAACCTACCACAAGGTCTGGGATGCCAATAGCGAGTCTCATCTTCTTCTCCGGGAATCTATTTCCGACTATATTCGTATACACGCCGTTCCCTGCGCCTGCAGACGAACTGATGGTGTAAAGATTGCCGTCAGTTGTCCAGGCAGCGCGTCGACCACTCCAGCCCCGCACTGGGTGGTCGCCGTAGGCCATGATTGGTTTGTCCTTGGCTGTGGGACTTACCTTGGACAGATCACTGACCACATTCGACTTAACGCCCAGCCTGGCCTTTTTCCGATTCCTTGTGTACGGCTCCGACAAGTACAAGTAAGCGTTTTGGCTCTTTGTGGTGGCCCGCCAGTCGGTGTTGATAAGTTTCATCATCTTGGCGTTTCTTTCAAGAGACGATGCTACTATCTGGAGCGGTCGAAGGTCTTCAGTGAGCATACCCACCTCAATTGTCTCTGACTGGTCCCTTATCCTTCTCTGAGGAGCGTAAACTTGCACATATAAAGCTCTCGAATGGACCCAGAGGCACCCCGTTCTTCCCACCTTACCAACTACGAGCTTCTTATAGTCGTTTGGGTCGACGTGGAACGGAAAGAGATCTCCATGTTCGTTCAAGAAGTGCGAGTCCGTTATTTGCGAGATATAGTGAGGGCTTGACAGCTCTACGGGTGAAAGATCACTGAGGACATGTGTCCTCCCGAGCGCCCGCATAACACCACCAACAAGCTCGCTTCTTGTTGGGTACTTTCTATCGACCCCCTCTTGAACTAAGGTGTCGTGGAGGTCATCATCGCTCCAGTCCGTCACCACAGCTAGGTCGGGCGGACTCCGATAGCGCCGCACGATCTCCTGGACGAATAACCTACCTGTCTGTGTGAGAAGGTAGATGTTATAAGTGTACCTAGATACCAATCCGCCATCACTTTCCTCTGCAGATGAAACGAAGTCAACGAACTTCTCGCCAGCAGGCATATCCGCGTATATGAGAGGTTCTTGACCTCTGTTGTATGTGTACTTTTCAGCAACTCCATCCTCCATTGCGAGCTTCCCGTCAACCAATAGAAAGAGGCGATACTGAACACGTGCGGCTTTTGTAATCCCGGGGACCGTTCGGTAATGGAAGAAACGGGACTGGTCGCCTTCCTTATCGGCAATATAGAGCTCTGAAGACACCCATCTGCCGTGCATCCTTGCGTAGTACCTCCACTTCATCTTCCCCGGCACCGATCTTATCAGCTTGTCGGTGTGTCTTGGGAAGATGTGTTTCTTCACCCACAGCTCCCAGAAGTGGTCTAGCTCCACCACGCGCCTTACATTCTCGTTATCTTCTCCTCGGATCATGATTACATGCAGTGGGAGCTCCGAAAGAAACTCTTCATCCAGACCAGAGATTGATAGCGCCACATCCAAGACAGCTTGTTGCTCTGGCTTCTCCATCTTCGTTCTTTTATGGCGCTCTCTGCCAGCAATCCCTTTCTTTCACCTTCAGACTAAATGAATTGAATTCATTTGCTCAGTACTTACTTGACAATTTCCACCCTAATGCGTCAGAAGGTACTGCACTCTTCATCTTCGACTTCCCTGGAATATTTAACTGGGGCCTCATCTCTTTGGTATTTCACCTGTCCGTTAATGGTCTGAAGTAGCTTATCTTTGACATTCGGCTTTTTACGGGTTATGGCGGGCTTAATGTCTTCATAGCCCTTCTTTCCTTATTCACTAACGGCGTATCTTCCCAGATGGAGCCTCCTCGCCGGCTACTGCTGCTTGTGCAATGGAATAGGCAAGTTGGACACTCGTCTTTGCGTCAAAGTGGGGGATGTTCTCGGCCTTTGCCTTCCGGCTCAGATCGGCAGCCCCCATAAACAGAAGAGGCTTCACCACTACCGATACTCTCTCTAGGGTGTTGAGCTTTGCTGTAATGTAATCTTTATCTTCTCTCGACAACAGATCGATCATCTTGCTCGTCGATCCATCGTATATGCGCGATGGGTAGTTTAGCATCTTTGCAAGGTGCCTTACAGCCTCCTCGTCCAGGGAGGAGACGGCATCCATTTTTTCCTTTGATCCCGGCAAAGCTACGGCCAAGGCTATGAAGGCATCATTACCAGAGTCGCAGCCCACTACAAAGTCCGAGATTCCAATAGCTGGCCTCATCTTCTTCTGTGGGAATAACTCACTATAGCTGTGCTCATATACGCCGTTCCCGGCACTTGCTGACGACCCGATGGTGTAAAGAACGCCGTCTGTTGTCCATGCTGCGTGGCGACCACTCCAGCCACGCACTGGGTGGTCACCATAGGCCACGATCGGTTTATCCTTGGCTCTTGGTTGTGCCAAGGATAAACTGCCTTGCAGGTTCGACCGAACGCCCAGCTTGGTATGCTTGTCTCTGTTTGTGTAAGCCCCCGATAAGTACAGATAGGCATTTGAGCCCTTTGTGTGGTCGGAGGTTGCTTGCCAGTCAGAGTTAATGAGCTTCATACTTTCTTGGTTTTCGCGGAAAGATGAACTTACTATCTGGAGTGGCCGAGGACTGTCTTCAGCGAGCCGCCGCGGAATAATCGTCTCAGGCTTTGGCTGCTCCGGCTGAACGTAGTTATATATGGTCAAAGCTGTCGAATGAACCCAGAGGCACCCTGTTTCTTCTAACTGACCAACTATGAGCTTCTTACGGTCGTAATAGTTGATGTGGAACGGATAGAGGTTACCTTGCTCGTCCAAGAAGTGTGATGGCGTAATCTGCGAGACATAGTGAGGGGTTGAGAGCTCGACAGGTGAGAGGTCATCGAAAACATGCCGTCTTTCGAGTGCCACCACGACACAATCAATGAGCTCGGTCCTTGTTAGATTTGTTCCTTGTATCCCCTCTTCAATTAGTGTGGTTTTGAGGTCCATGTCACTCCATTTCGTTATGCTTTCCCGATCTGGTGTCCAATGTTGCGGTTGCCACCAGATCTTCTGGACAAAGATCTTCCCTGTCTCTGTGAGAAGGTAAGCGTACCTAAAACTTGCACCAATACTGCCGTGATCGTGCGGTGTAGACCAAACGAAGTCAACGAACTTCTCGCCTGTCGGGAGATTTGCCCATATGAGAGGCTCTTGCGCTCTGGTGGGCGAGTATTTCGCGGTGATCCCACCAACCATCGCAAGCTTCCCTTCAATCAACAGAAAGAGACGCGACTGAACGCGCAAAGCTTTTGTAATCCCGGGGATCGACTTGTGGTGGAAGAAACGGGACTGATCTCCTTCTTTGATGGCGACATAGAGCTCTGAAGAGCTCCATCTGCCGTGCATCCTTGCATAGTATCGCCACTTCATTTTCCCCGGTACCGATCTTATCAGCTCGTCGGTATGCCTCGGGAAGATGTGTTTCTTCACCCAGAGCTCCCAGAAGTAGTCTATCTCCACTAAGCGCCTTACGTTCTTATTCACCTGTCCGTGGATCATGATTATGTGCAGCGGGAACTCTGAGAGAAACTCTTTGTTCAAGCCGTCCAGAGAGAGCGCTTCATCGAAGACTGCTCGTTGCTCGGGCCTTTCCATCTTCTTTCTTTTTATATTTCGCCCTGTCAGCGACCCTTTCCTTCTCCATGGCGCTTATTCAGACTAAATGAATTCATTGTACTTATGACCAGAGGGTATCACCCCGGAAGAAGGGTCCCCGCCCCCAGGTATCACGTAGCTACGCAGTGATGTTCACAGTGTTGCCATGGCGGGAGGTGAACGAGACTGACGCTCTCGCAGTCCTTGGGTAGCGAGCCAGGTGTTCTTTGATCATGAGGATCGCAAGCTCTTCTCCCAACTCAATACCAAGTGCTGGCCAGTGGTTGTGAAGGAGAACGGGTAGGGCGAGAACGACATGCGCACAATACCAGAGTTCCAGCGTAGCGGCAGCGAAACAGTGTACTCGAAGGCTTATCTCGCATCTGGCGAGGCACCCGACTTCGCGGATGAATCCTTTCGTGGCTTTCTCGGGCAGATCTCGGGGTTTCTCTATTGCTGAAGTGGGCGGAGTACAACAACCTCAAGTAACGCACAAGCTCCGTTGCTCTCGTAGTGGGCTGAACAGGTTCTACGACATAGAACCATAAATGGGTGGGATTTACGATTTAGGACCCGTCGGTCGGCTTTTTCGTGTGTGCTTGGAGTCACGCATATGAAGATCGGGAAGAGGAGCGCAGCTCCTTTTTTTCAGCTTCGACCACTTCCTCGCCTCTCTCTTCACGTGACGGAGTATCCTGTTGTAGTACCTCTTTGGATACTCCGAAAACATCTCTTCATCCTCAGAAAGAAACAGAATGATCTCCGGGAGACTCACTGAGAAGAAGTACATTTCTCCCTTCTCAGTCCCCTTCTCTGTCTTCTTCTCAGTCCCCTTCTCTGTCTTCTTCTCAGTCCCCTTCTCTGTCTTCTTCTCAGTCCCCTTCTCTGTCCCCTTCTCTGTCCCCTCTCCCGGACCCAAGGAAAACACCTCGTCCCTCCTCGCGATTATAGTGTCGACTACACCCTTAAGAATATCCAAAAGAAGGCCTGGGTGTTCTTTGATGAGCTCATCGCGGGCTAGAACGTGGCTCACAAGATCCGACGCCCCCTCTCTCCTTAGACTGCGCAAAGCCCAGATCCACATCATATGGGGCGTTATCTCCCTCCTGTATCGCCCCGCGTAAGGAAGAAGCCCCTGGAAGACTACTGAGAACTCATCGATCTTATTCGGGAAAACCGTGGCAAACATCTTGAGGCATGCTTCTTGATTCGTGCGGGAGAAGGCAAAGAGCTCGGCCTTGTGCGCAAGCATCTCGTCCAAGATACCCTGGAAGCGAATCTCTCTGTCTATTGGGACCTTGATGAGTAAAGAAAGCTCTATTACGAGTTGGTTCATGCCAGCCCCACAAAAAGAATAGAAAACAACAGACTGCGTGTCTTCACAGCCCAGGCCTAGGTGAAAGGGACTTTCCTGGGATACTTGTCGGCCAAACCCGTCCAAGGCTACTTGTTTCTCTGACTTTTCCATCTTCGTTGTTTTCACACCATGCTCTGCTAGTGAACCCTTTCCTTCTCGTGAGCCATGAATTCTATTCATAGTATGTTCCAGCCCAGGTACTTCATCTCAGACACCAGGGCTTACGCCGTTATGTTTACTGTATTCCCGTGGCGGGAGGTAAATGATACCTTTGTAGTCCTTGGGTAGCGACCCAGGTGCTCTTTGATCATGAGGATCGCAAGCTCTTCTCCCAACTCAATACCAAGTGCATCGGATCTGTAGTGGACACCAGCAGCATTCCGGAACGTGGCGATGTTCGATGCCATCTTATCCAGCTCCTTGCCAACCGTTGACATCTCACCAGTGTTCACCAGACTCAAGCCATCAACCGAAGGCTCCCAAAGCTCTATCGGATGGCTATCGTCGAAGAAAGCCTTCATCACCGTGACGACCGCACCCGAAAAGGTAGCATGTCCCGCAGGATCGGAGGGGTGGCATGGTGAGCCTTCCGGGTATGCCATACTCAGCACATACGACTGCAGTTCCTGGTTCGTCTTCACTAAGACCTCCGATTCAAGCAAGTCATGGTGGATGCCATTGGAATGACCCTCCCTCTTGGCAGTGTCGACATGCATCCCAAAAACTTCAGGTCTTAGTCTAAGCAGATGCCACTTCTGGTACCACGCACACAAAAGGGCAACGTGGCTCACGCGCGTCAATAGGTCATACAGGTCCCCTGGGCCGATGTTAACAAAGGCATCCTCCCCGCTCTCCCCAAGCCTCAGCCCTTCGTCGTAAGGGCACCCAATGGTGTAGAGAATGTTAAGAGCATTTATTCCACTTGTTACGGGGGTGTCATGGTGCACGTAGGTCGCTCCATCGCGCAGGGTGGACAGGTACCTCGGAAGGCCAAAAGTGTTCTGTCCGAAGTCCAGGCCATTCTGCAGGCCAAGTAGTTCCTCCCAGGTGGTCACCGGGTTGTACTGGGGCGTGTAGACGAGATAGTGTTGGTCTATTATCTTTGCTCCTTGGTTGTAGCTGTGGTAAAGGAACTGGGAGACATAAGGACCCAGGAGATCGCCGCTGCTGTTCCCACGAAACAAAGTGCTTGGTTCGACCTTTCCGGCATTTTTCGGGCCCCTGAAATCGCTCAACTCATTCAAATCATCGCATACACCCTGGATGACTGCGGAAGTCGACCATTCGTGATACGGGATGTCACGGCACAGGGCCATTCCATACAGCTCCACCATCTCACCTGCGGTCTCCGCAGAACTGTAGAGAGGCACGGGGGGGATTTGAAAGCTGCTCTTGTATGGACCGACTAGATCGGTGCTGTGGACGGCGCTTGGGTTTACCAGCTTGCGGTCACTGGGATATTCGATCTTCTTCGTGTAGCATGGGCACACGTTGACTGCTTTCCACATTAAACGGAAGGACTTACAGTCTACTTTTCCTTTTTCGTCGTGCATAAGCGACTTGGAGAACAGCTTTCGGTTGGCATGGTTGTTTTTGTTGTCGGGATTTTGTGGAAGATGGACTTCGGACTCCTGGTATTCTTTTGCTTGTCTACATCTTTTGTGCGTTTCGAACCTTCGTTGTCGGCGTACGGTGCTGTACCCGCTACCTTGGTTCTTTCTTCGATGGACCTTCTCTTCATGCGAGAACTGACCGCCTTCCTTCACTTCCTGAACCCTGGGATGTTGCACAGCCTGTCCCTTTCGATATCCTTTGCCATGCTCTGTTCTCTTTGTGGCACTCATCTTCTTTTATGTTGTGTTCTCATCTCCCCTTGGGAGCAAGCAACGCATTTGTTAGAGTTGCTCTTTGTTTGGTGTTGGAAGCACAGCATCTTACACACCTATCACGAAAAGTCATTCCTCTCCTCTGCCAAAGCCAAAATAGAGACATAACAATCAAGGATGACGCTTGAACTTAACGTACAAGGTCCCTCTCGCGTTTATCACAGACTCTGGGGAAAGGTCCATAGCTTTGGCACGACCCCCCTTAAGTTCTCATACGGGCCAGCTAACCCAGATTTGCCGCCCGAGCCTCCTAGAACCGCAACGGACCCTCCTACGTTCAACAAGCCAACAGACGGAGATTTACCGCCTGAGGACCAAAACAGGTGGCCTAAAGTTGCGACGGCTCCGGTTATGGTCGTCTGTATCGTGACGCAGGGGACCACTCCCGTTCTCTGCTCCTCTGGTCGCACCCTCTTGACGACAACGGGGCAATCTGTCGTAATGGTGAAACCAATCGTCCAAATGCAGTCCGGAACAACCGCAACATCTCTCTGGAAGGTTGTTCCCGCGAACAGAGCCCTCGTGGAGGTTATAGCGGATCTTTATGCGACACCAGAAAGCGCGGAGTGCACCTTCGAGCTCACAGTCGCCTGAGTGGAGAAGTGACAAGCCTCCCAGCTTGTGCAGTAATCACTGACAGTGATTAGTTCCGGAAGGCCATTGTCAGACTTTGAGTCCCGATATCCTTCGTTTGGTGTCACTCTCCGACATACAGAGAGTTTGGAACCGGAGAATCTTTTTTTCGCAGTTCGCAGTCCTATATTCGACCCAACTTCCACCCGAGCAAGAAGACGAGACGTAAGTCCTTGCGCTCAAAATGGGTAGTGCTCTAGAAGACATCGCAGAGAAGATGGCGCTTAGTGTCAACATGCTAAGAACCTCCTGGGACTTCAAGGACGAGCCCAGGCTTCCGTATGTTCCCTCTTGGCTTCACGTACGGACTAGTAAACTCTGAGCTTCCTTCCAATGACCCGAACAGGTGGTCAAGTGACGCCGGGGACGACGGACGTGGTCCTCTGCTCCTCTGGGCGTGTCGTCGTGTCGGCAAGAGGGACTTACTTGATGGCTCCTGGGTCAAATGCCTTGGCATTGTGGAAGCCGTCCCGGCAAACAGCGCCCCCGATATGGCAATTGCGAGCCCAGATTGTGTCTTGGGCATTACTGTGTCCTGAATTGGTAAGAGAGAAGAGTAATTAGTTGTGGTCTGAAGCAAGAAGGGTGATATCTTTTGTACACCCTTAGTCATCGTGGGGTCATTTAATGGTTCTTTCGATTCATGTTGCGTTTGTTACTTCGGGACGCGTGCACGGGAGACACAGATTGTCCATGAGTCGAGGGCTTGCTTTCGTCAGAAAAGCGATACAGACTTAACCCGAACAGAAAATAGCAACTAGAGAAGACATGAGACTTAACATCGACATCATAGGAACACGTGGGCAAGTCCCCGCCTTCAGCAGTTTCCCCTTTGGCTTCACCTACGGGTTAATAAATACCGCACTGCCGCATGGTGATCCTGATAAGTGGTCCCCGGTCGCGGCGAAGAAGATAATGATTGTGAGTGTTGTCACACAAGACGTAGGCACCAGCACATTGGTGTGTTCTCACGGGCACTGTGTGGTATCTGAGACCGGAACACACATTGTGGTGTTGCTTCCAGTTACCACAATGACAACTGGAATTGCCACCAAGCTCTTCTGGAAGGAAGTTAATGCTGACGCAGACTCCGACAAAGTTCTTTCGGACCTCATTGAGTCGCCAGAGCGCGCAGACGGTGTTCTTGACCTCGTTGTTCGGGGGTCCACGTAACTGCACAATAATCACTACGAGTGATTACCATAGCACCCATTGAACACTCCTGTGTGAGCATGAGCTTCATGCCATGGGGTGTGATGCGACCTCATGGCGAACATCCGCGGCCAGATCAGAAACACGCAACAGTGTTGACCATCAACCATCGACACCAAACAGAAAGGCTTTGTGTCTATCTCGTTCAGAATTATTGCTACTGCATCTCCTATTACCAAGTAAGCTTGGACCATCGGATTGTAGCTAGAGGAAGAGAATGTAGTATCGGAGCCTTGAAAGATGATGGAAATACCATTCTCTTCTTAGTATTGCAGACGATCACCTATTAACACTCCCACCACAGCTTTCTATGCGATGTGACGTTGATTATGGCGTTCCGGTGGGTGTAGGTTATTGTCGCTCTGGCTGTTTTTCCCAAGAATGTCTGTGCTACTTCTAGAAGATGACTCGAGAATGTTATGTACTCAGTCGAGTCACCTTCTAGTGTTACATACATTATCTGTGCATACTTTACTTCCCCTGTCACCTGATAACCGGTGGCTATCCACTCATTGTCTAACTCGGTGTTGGTTTTTGTTGATTCCCGGTGAGCGAGATACCATTGGTCAAAGACTTCTCCAAAATGCGCAAAGTCTTTATTTCTTGTATATGCAGAAAAAGCGGCTCCTAACTCATCGATTGTAAGGTATTCTGAGTGAATGGTTTCTAGTGGCGTGAGTAGAGGCATCCTATTATCATCCGTACGGTTCCCGGCCACATGCCACAGTAGGACTGTGACCAGCTCAGCATCGATGTAACCGTCCAGGATAGGATGATCTACCAAGAACGCGAGACAGATAGATACCAATCTAGGAGAAATTTCCAACAACGTCCTCTCGTTTACCTCTAATAAGACTGATTCAGCTGACATAGGGGTGTATTTCTAATCAATGACAGTTCTTGAATCATTTCTGGCACATTGGCTCACCATAGAGGATTGAGTAGATGGGTGAGTGTTGATCCCAACATCTGCGGCCAGGTCAGAAACAGTCAGAGAGACCCACAAGGCTAAAATTATAAATGCATCACTCAAAGAAGACAGTGAAAGAGCTGAGGGTCATCGCGAAGAGTCTAGGGGTTACGCCCCTTCCAAAAGCAAAGAAAGACTTGATAAGCGCAATATCTCGCGTAGAAGGGGGAAAGGACGCCATGGAGAAGAGAACTCCAGGCACAGGCGCCATCAGGTGCTCAGGTGTTGGAGTGACGAAATGGAGACTGTGCAAAACCTTGGGAGAAATAGGACTTCTTGCAAGATACCCACAAAACGGAGCCCTACTTTCATTCAAAGAACTCCAAAAGATCTGCACGGCACACAACGAGAGAAAGGTAGAGTTTTCCGATGGAAAAGAATCACTGCTTCCCGACATGGACGGGAAGCAGTCACTGGGGGTGGGAATGAAGGGTACGGTAAGTAAGTTCGCCTTGGATATCAAAGAGCAGGACCCGGTGCTCTACGAGGCCGTGAAGGCCATCGTCCCCTTTGTTCCCAACCCCAGAGACATATTGCCTGTTGATAGGACAGAGCGGGCCAAACTGCCGGATGTCAAATGGAGGCCTTGGATGGCACTCTACAACGAGATCAACGACCTTTTCTTGGTTACCGAAGAGGGGATCGGCTCTCGCATGGAGCTGAAGCAAATAATTGACTTCTTGCAGGGAAGCGATATCCAGGTGGCAACTGAGGAGCTCGAAGTACAAAACTATCCAGAGAAGGAGACGGTTAGAACCTTTGCTGAGCTCTTCCCAGTGCTCAGCTATGTTTATGCACACAGCAACGTCGAGTTCCGATGGCTTCTTGCCTTCGCCGATGTCGACACCCCTTTCCTCCTCTCTAATCTCGTGCCAGACGAGTGGGGACATGCCAAGATTCCGCGCCTGCTTCGGCCGACTGAGGGCGCGGAGGCTTGTTTCGCAAGCGCGAACACTCGTTTCACCCGCCACAACCTTCGGGACATCGAGCACGACAACACAAACGACATGGCACGCTTGGTGCAATACGCCCACCGCATTGAGGTGTTCAAGCACGGGAGGGACTTTAGGTACCTGGTATCTTATCTCTCCTTGAACATGGTACTCTTCATGAGGTCGGGGGCACACGACACCAAGAGCGCCTTTTTTGAGTACCTGAAAGCCATAACCCCTGAGACGCACCCTGAGTGGATAGATGTGGCTCTCTACATCTTTTCTTGCCAGTACCCCGTCTACAATCCCATCTACGACTCCGTCCACATCCATGCGCCCACCCACGAGTCGATCTACGAGCTTGCGCTTGCTGTTAGAAAGAACGGGTTCCCTCTGACCGACAGTGTTCGCGATCTCGCAGATAAGGTGCCGTCGCCTGTCGGCGGCTCTCACTCTACGTCCCAGGGGTGTAGGTTGTGCAGTATGTCTTTTCAATCACACAACGCGATAGTTCCACTTATCGGATATGCGGTCTTGCTGGATAGGCCAGAGCTCGTCCGAAAGGCGCTCCAGGATGCAATGAGCTCCCGGTGCCCTTCTGTCATTCTCAGGATAGCGCATGTTTTCAGGGATGCGCTCATGGTGCACAGCCACGTCATTGCGGGTGATATCATCCGTTCGGGTATCCTTACCAGGAGTAGTACGTACATCCCTCTTATCCGGACGTTTGATGACGAAAACTTGGAGTTCGTAGTGGGTGAGGGTGTCGTTATCGACATCGAATGGGTTGTCGTCACCGTGAGTACCTCCTGCGGGGATAAGGATATCCTGGATGGCCTGGAGGGGATGTTGAAGAAGATGGCCGTCCCCGAACACCCGCCGAATGTTATTTACACCAGTTTCGTGCTTATGGCTGAAGATATAGAGCGCATGATTCCGGAGGAGGAAGAGGAAGAGGAAGAGGAAGAGGAAGAGGAAGAGGAAGAGGAAGAGGAGGAGGAGGAAGATGGGGATGGGGTTTCCCATGGTGACAGCGAAGGGGAGAGCACACGCACCGGCTGGATTAGCGACAGCCATGTTCGTTTTCTCTCTCTGATGGTCGAGTATGGGGCTGACGTCCGTGAAGATGCACTAGAAGCCATCCGGTCATCGCTGATGCTTCCAGCGATGAGACCAGTGATGGAGATGCTCGTCGACAGAGATGCAGAGATCCCACTCGAGTACTTTTGCTCCCCTGATATTCTCTTCTACGCAATCCAGCATCGTGTGTTCTCACCAGAAGAGCGTATCACTCTCCTCGTGAACCTTGGTGACTTTACTCATCTCACTCTCCTCGGATGCGAAGGAACAGTGCTTTATGACAGGCTGATGGAGTGGGTGCGACATGAAGTGGAAAACAACCCGCTAATGACCCCTTACACCTTGGGTGCCATCCTGAGTGCCAATGACTTTGCAAAGATGAGCGACAGCAGCTTATCATCCGTCTTCTTCGATGCGGAGCCTGTAATCAGCGATGATGCAGTGTCTAGCCTCCTTTGGTCAGGCGCTTCCCACTTTGTTGTCGAACTCGCCGAGAAGTATGATCTCACCACCTACCGGATGGAGCGACCGGCTGTTAACGTCTTCAGACCTTTCACGGACCGAATGGAAAGGATGGCGGGCTTCCCGGAACAGCTGAGTCTTCTGTCGGCGGTTGCTGTTAGTTCACTTGGGCCTGGTCGGAAGCAAAGCAACAAGAATATCATTACACAGCTTAGTTCGCTTATGGAAATAGGCTATAAGCCCCAGAGTGGATTCCTGTTCTACCTATTTCACGTCTACAGGTTTACCCCCACTTTCTTCCGCGGCTTTCTCTTCCGACCGTCCCAAGAAGAGGTCACCCAGGACCGAAACGGCCGATGTCGGATCCTTCGAGAGGCACTGGTGGCCGGAGCAGTCCCGAATGAGCTTCTCAACAACACTACACCCTTGCGCTTCCTTGCCTCGTTGCCGTCGAGAGTCCGGTCGAGACTTCCGGGTCGAGCCAAGAAGGGGTTCATCATCAAAAGCAACCGTCTTCTCTTTGTCAACTTGCTTCTGGAGTTCGGTGCAGCCATCAATTCTGTCGAGGGAGGCTCGACGGCTCTGATAGAAGCTGCCACTGCCGAGAGTCCGGACCTCTTGCTTGTCGAGCACCTTATCGAGGCAGGTGCTGATTTGGAGCTTCCCGACGGAAATGGCAGGATGGCGCTTTTCCATGCAACCAGAGCAGGCAATGCGGAAGTGGTCAAACTTCTTCTGGAATCTGACCACCCAGGACCAATAAACCTTGGTGCGTTGTAGAAGTGGACAAGTAGCTTGCTCAGTAGCTTATGCGGTATATTTCTATATCTAAAGTGAAGAATCACCATGTTGAGCATCAAGCTCAGCATTTCACCAGTCCCGAAACAGGGAAGACCCACTGCCTAGCTGTAATCAAAAGTATCTAAAATTCGCCAGGTCGCTCTCGCAGCAATTTATCACCTTTAGATCTCAGACTAACTTAATCACTGTGAGTGATTAGTACAATACTTGCGTGTTGCGAGCCAAAAACGGCACATACCGCAAGGAAGGCTAAAATCACGAATGGAACACGGGAAGAAAACAGTGAAGGATCTCAGGGTCCTCGCGAAGACTCTGGGGATAAAACCAATCCCCAGACTGAAGAAAGACTTGATAAGTGCTGTGGTGACAGCAGAAGGGTCAAATGGCGTGGAGGGGTCTAAGGTTATGAAGAAGGATGCAACAGATGTCCCTCCCGTTATAGGAGAAGTCATCAAATGCTCGGGTGCAGGCGTGACAAAAAGGAAACTGCGAGAAAGCTTGAGCGAAGCAGGGCTTCTTGCGGCACACCGGAGCGATGGACTCTTTCTTTCGTTTAGTGAGCTCCAAAAGATCTGCATGGGTCACAGGAGTGATAAGCTAGAGGGACCAAAGGAATCTCAGCTTCCCGAGATCGATGAGGAGAAGATCCTCGCCGAGAACAAGTTCGCCCTCATCATCAAGGAGCAGGACCCAGACCTCTACGAAGCCGTTAAGAACGTTGCTACCTTCATACCCAACCCTAGGAGGACACTGACCGATGCCAAAGGCTCTGTATCGCTGGATGTCGAATGGAAACCCTGGATGACGCTATATGACGAGATCAATGACCTGTTTGCTGTCACTGATGAAAGCACCGGCTCTCGCATGGAGCTCAAGGAGATACTCGACTTCTTGCAGGACAGCGATGCAAAGTACCCGGAGAAGGCGACAGTTAGGAGCTTCACAGCGCTCTTTCCAGTACTCAGCTATGTCTATGCACACAGCAACGTCGAGTTCCGATGGCTTCTTGCCTTTGCTGATGTTGACACCCCTTTCTTGCTCTCTAACCTTGTGCCGGACGACCAGAAGCACGCTCGGATTCCTTACTTGCTTCGTCCGGTGAAAGCAATGAGCACAAGTTTCTACGGAGCCAAACTCCGGGACATTGAGAATGACAATCCGAATGACATGGCGCGGTTGATCAAATACGCTCACCGCATCCATATTTTCAAGCACGGCGGGGATTCGGTGTACTTAGAGTCTTATATCGCTAAGAACGCTGCATTGTTCAAGACGAAGAGACATCTGGGCGTGAAGAGCATCTTTCTTGAGTACTTGAGGACTATAACCCCTGAAACGCACACTGAATGGATGGACGTAGCACTGTACACCCTATCCAGCCTGGTGCCCACCTATGAGTACCTCTATAAGCTTGCCCTCACTATAAGGAAGAATGGGTTCCGTCTGACTGACACGGTCCGCGATCTTGTTGATCGAGTGCCACAGCCCACAGCTCTTTCTGTGGTGGAATCACGTTACGAAGAATCAAAGGCGCTCTTTGGGTATGCAATACTTCTGGATAGGCCTGAGGTAATCCGAAAGGTTGTCCAGGCTGCCTTGGCCACACGAAGCCCCCACCACCCATTGTTTTCCATCTTTAGAGATGCTCTCATGGCGCACAGCTACGATATTGTTGGCGACATCATCAAATCTGGTCTTGTGGACAGAGAAGACATGTATGTTGCTATTTTGCAGACACTGGACGACGAAAACCTGGAAATCATAAAAGAGAAAGGGTTTGATGTTGACATTGAGGATGCGGTCAGAAGTACGATTCTGTCACAGGGGGCGAAGGAGACAATTGACGGCCTGGTGAAGCTCTTTAAGAAGATGGTAGACCCAAAAGACCCACCAGAGATCATATACGACAGTCTCATCACTTTTGGTGGAGATATTGCCCGTGTGAGAGTTCTATACGACAGAGACGGCAATGTAGGATGGGAGGATGGAGGAAAAGGTCGTTTTGTCTCTCTGATGGTCGAATACGGTGCTAACGTTGACGAGGAGTCACTAGAAGCCATCAAGTTGTCGCTGGTGACCCCTTCTATGATGCCAGTGATCGAGATGCTCATTGACAGAGGCGTTAACGTCCCTCTCAAGTTCTTCGTTGACCCCAGCTCGCTTATCTACGCCACAAAGCACATTAAGTTCACACCGGATGAACGCATCACGCTCCTTACGAGCTTCCACTCACATCGCAGAAGTGATGACGAACTTATAGAGTGGGTGCGGAACGAGGTGGAAAACAATCCGCTAATGACGCCTGAGGTCTTGGGGGCCGCACTTAGCGCCAATAACTTCGGCAAAATGATGAACAGTACTCTATCTTCCATTTTCTTTGCCGCTGGCCCCGTTATATCCAATGACGCAATCACCGACCTTATTACCCAGGGCGATTACTACCCATTGGGCAAACTTTTCAAGGAGTATGATCTCACCAGCTATCGAATGGAACGCCCTGCCTTTAATGTCTTTGTCCCTTCTTCAAAGAGGATGTTGATGATGGATGACTTCCCGGAGCAGCTCAGCATTCTGTCTGCGGTTGCTGTTGGTTCGGATCGGAGGTTCGGCAAGAAAAAGGATTTCAATAACCAGAAGCTGCTCATGCATCTTACCTCTCTCATGGGAACGGGCTATAAGCCTCAGAGTGGGTTCCTGTTCTATCTATTCAGAGCCTACACCTTCATGCCTAGGTCATATGATAGCAACAACTTCCGAACATCACGAGAGCAGGTCCTAAGAGAGGCACTGGCAGCCGGAGCAGACCCGAATGAGCTTCTCAACCACACCAGCCCCTTGCAATTCCTTGTTTCTCTGGCATCAAGACCAGAAAGGGGCAACAAGGGAATTCTCAAATTCAAGCATCTTCTCTTTGTTGACCTACTTCTGGAGTTCGGAGCCGACATAAACTCTGTCGAGGGCGGGTCCACAGCGCTCATAGAAGCAGTCAAAGCGATCCAGTGGGGAAACTTATTCCTTCTCGAGCGTCTCATAGAGGCAGGAGCTGATTTGGAGCTCGTCGACAACAAGGGGAAGAAGGCGCTTTCTTATGCGGACAATCAAGGAGAGAAGGGAGCAGTCGCCCTCCTGATAAAGTCGGGGGCGTCTAAGAAGCCATACAAGTACGAGAACGTAACTTTCAACCCTTTGGGACGTGGGAAGTAGCTCTTAGGGAGTGCAAAGATCAGATAAGTGTCTTCAAGACACTAGGCCCGCTTTTCAAACTCTTTCGATTTCCCACAAGCATGCTCCTTCTCCTGGGGCACAGGTACTCACCAAAGTTCCTGAGTACCAAGTCTGAGTTCTGGGTCAAAGTTCTGGGTGGTGACTCGAAAATCTCAAGTGTCGAACATTGACCTCAGTAATAAATATGAAGAGTTGGAACTTTACCTCGAGCACTAAATGTGAAGAGTTGGAACTTTACCTCGAGCACTAAATATGAAGAGTTGGAACTTTACCTCGAGCACTAAATGTGAAGAGTTGGAACTTTACCTCGAGTAATAAATATGAAGAGTTCCGGGACTAAGAAAATAGTTGCTGGAACACTCAGCTGGGTGCTGGACATAGGCAACCATCTGCCTCAAAGGCAGATCTCAAATCTATTGACCAAGGAAATGCTGCACGTAGAGCCCTGTGATTCACTGGCGGTCGTCATTAAGCAGCTGGATGTGCACCTTGAGCTGAGTGACTACACCACAAAGGTCGGTGACTGGTTTGAGTACTTCACCTGGGCACTTTTCACTGTTAAGCAGTCTCTGGTGGAACAGTACGAGAAGCCGCTCGTAGTATCTACCCTTCAGAGATCTGGTGGGAAGTCCAAGCTTCTCCGAGAGTACAGGTTGCACCGTGCCCCGGCAAGCCTTCTCCTCGAACTGGGACTTCCCGAAGGAGACGAGGGCATTGACATGATCGCCAAGAGGAGGATCGATGGTAGATGGGTCGCCATACAGGTAAAGTACGTCCGTAACCAGGTCAAGCGGATAGCTTGGAAGCGCAACTTGGCCACATTCGAAGCCCTAGTTGGCAGGAGTGTCACCAGCTCCGAAAAAGGTATTGTTGGTGCTATACTCGTCACGACATCGTTCAAGAAGACCAAGCTGTCTGTGAATGCTTCGGTCGCGCATATGGGCCCTCTCGAAATCGAGTCAACGCCCGGAGTCTTAGACGCCGTACTCCGGAAGATGGAAGATCTCATCTTGCCCAGCCTTGCTCTGGTCCCTCGAGCGCACCAGGTGCCGATCATAGATGATGTTGTTGCTGTGTTGCAGGATAAAGGGTTTGCGCGCTTGGTGATGCCCACCGGTTCCGGAAAGACCCTCGTCTCCCGGTGGGTGAGTGGTATTCTAGGTTCCAAATCGCTCTTCTTGGTCCCCTCGCTTGCCTTGCTGGGCCAGAGCTATGAAGAATGGACACGGGTGCAGGAAATCCCCGAGGTCAAGAAGAGGGCGCTTCTCATTGGCTCTGATGTAGACGTGCACGCCCAGTCTGTCTTCTCCATAGCCGGCACGACGTCCGAGGAGACCATAGGAGAGTTCCTGCGCACATCGTTTGATGGCAGGACGGAGGTCTACTGCACCTACCAGTCTTCACGAAAGCTTCTCTCTGCCCTTGGGTCTGCAGACTTCCGCTTCGACCTCGCAGTCTTTGACGAGGCACACCGCACAGCAGGCGCAGCAGGCCTGTTCAACGAGTTCTTGAGAAATGGAAGGTCCTTCTGCCGACATATGCTCTTCCAGACTGCGACCGAGAGGCACATGACTGAGGAAGGTGACATGGGTGGTCATGGGGACACCAAGGTCGCAAGCCAAAAAGGGGTAGGTTCCGGGACTTCGGAGCCCCCAGATGTGCAAAATGGCACAGGGTCGAACATGGATGACGCGAGTGGCCGTGACTTGAACACAGATGCCGTGAGTAGTCATGGGGACACCGCGGTGGCAAGTCAAAAGGTTGCAGGTTCTGGGGCCTCGGGACCTTTAGATCTGCAAAATGATGCGGGGTTGAGCATGGATGACGAAGCTATCTACGGACCGCTTGCTGTCAGCTACCCAATAGGTGACGCAATATCCGACGGAGTTCTTTGTGACTACCGCATAGTCGCCCCCATACTCCCTGATGATGACAACAGAAGCGAGTTGATCAGCTACGTGGCGAGCATAGACGGAGAAGGAGTCGGAACTGCATCCACACGTCGCGTTCTCGCGAGTGCCTATTTGCTGCTGAAGGAGATGTCTAATGGAGGCCCGAAGAGAGTGCTAGCGTTTTGTGGTCGCAACTCGGCTGCAGAGCTTCTTGTAAGCCTAATGAAGACTTTCATCCGTGAGGGTCTTTTCCCCGGCCTGGCTGGACTTCACATCACCTCACTGAGCGGGAAGAGCAGCGCCTCGAAAAGAAACGCCGAGCTTTCGAGGCTCACAAGAGAGAAGAGGGGCGTTATAGCGAGCGCCAGGATCTTCAGAGAGGGTGTGAATGTGCCATCTGTAGATGCTGTGTGTTTCGCGAGCGAAATGAAGAGCAGCCTAGACCTCATCCAGACTGTTGGAAGAGGACTGCGCATGTCTCCCGGGAAGGACTTCTTAACCGTGATACTCCCATCTTGCACAGAGAAAGATGCAATCGCCCTATCTGAGCGCATCATCTCTGCCGTCGAGGGGCTGGGTGTCACGTGTCCAAGTCGTGGGAAGGGTGATGGGTCTCTCTCTGTGCCACGAGAGAGACCCAAGGTTATTCTGAGAGACGAGATATGGACCTCGAAGGAGCTGGGGGCACTGAAGGGCGCTCTTATTCTGCAGGAGAGCACGGAGCAGAACCTAAGAACATTCAGCCAGGATATGCTGTTATCAACGGACAGGGGGAGGCCCCTGTCAGAAGCATGGGATGGTGCGCTTTCGAGACATCCACTGGCCGAGGAAGAGCTTCTTGGCAGGAGAAGACTTCGGGTACTTGGTGATAAGTCACTGCGCAAAAGAAAGGGGCTCTTCGGAACGTTTGGTGATCTCTATGAGTATTATTTGATTCCCAGAGACATGAGAAGGGAAACAAGGCATTCAAAGGAGCTTTTTAGTAAGGAAGCCGTGTCTCTGGGTGTTATGAGGAGGCCTGACACATTCCCTCTCCTCTCGAAGAAGTATGAGCTGGCGCTTTCTATTGCGGAGAGACTCGGACTCCACAGTGACGGAACTGGAACCTTGAGGCCTTGGAAGATCAACAGGGCTGTGGATTACATCTCTTCCAGGAGGAGAGAGTTTGAGCTCCTATTTCAGCGCTTGATTGGCGAGAGTGCCAATCTTATTGATGTAAGCGCTGCACTCGGCTTTACCAGCGTCAACGTCACCAACAATGAGCTCGGTGAACTCTGGTCACACCGAAGACGGATTTAAGGGTTCTCCACCCTGTGATATTGCTAGGATCTTCCTAGCACTTTATTCCGAAGCAACGAGTGGTTGACTAAGGTATTTTTCTCTTCACAGCGGACGGTTGCGATCTTCCGTCCTCGAGAAGGATCCTTTCTATGTCGTGGTGTTCAAGATACGTTCCTCTTGATGCATAGAAGAGTGCCGAGCTGTTGTTGGCACTTGGATCAGCTCTTCCATCTTCAATGAGAAGCTGGACTACGTCGAAATGTCCTCCTATTGAGGCATAGATGAGTGCCGAACTGTTGTTGGCACTTGGGTCAGCTCTTCCATCTTCAATGAGAAGCTTGACTATGTGCCAATGTCCACCTCTTGCGGCTTCCTGTATTGCTACATTATCGTTGAAAGATGGATCCACGCCCAGCTCCTCTAGAACGAAGCGGAACACGTCAAGGTTACCTTTCCTTGACGCGTCTTCGAGTACAGCATTCGCGTTGACCCTTCCATCGGCAATAAGCAACCAGACTACTTCTTCATTCCCGCCAGAGATGGCATTCCAAAGCGCGATGCTTCCTTTGGTTGCTGGGTTTACACTTTTGTCCTTGAGAAGGAGGGTAACAATCTTGGCATTTCCGTTCAATGAGGAAAGAGCAAGGAAGTCCTCTTTCCTTCTGGCGCTTACGTATTCGAAGAAGGAAGAGTGTTTTCGCAGGATCAGAGGGAGTAGGTACATTTCGGCACCCTCAATGTTCTCAAGGGCAACCAAAAGTGTCCAGAAGGAGAGAGCGAGTTCACCCACCAACTCCTCCTTTGTGGGAGGTTCGGAATTTGCAAGCTCCTCGACTGTTGCCAACAGCTCTCCGCCATCATTGCGGTCTCTCACGTTTTCAAGATCTGTGTAAAGGTCTCTCCAGAACACAGGGGCTCTATAGAGCGAAGGCATGATGACTAGGGGGTTCTTGCCTACAAAGGGGGTTGAGATCTTTTTGAAGGGTGGGTAGAGATCAGAGTATGTGTCCGCAAAGAGAGCTTCCCAAAAGAGTGCATCATCACAGACAGAGGAGTTATCTTTGCAAAACTGTGCAATATGAACTTCCACCTGATCCGTCAGGAGCAAATATGCAGCTTTTGGGGACAATGGTTGGCCTAAGTAGGCATACTTTTTGTTCTTTGCGAGTATTCCTTCAAGAGTAATACTCATGCAGCTTTTATGTCAGCCTGTTTGCGCCAACTATTCAAACTCTGTTTTGGTCCTATCTGAGGCAGAAGTTCGGGTTAGAAGTGGCGTTCTTCCTAATCAGACACATACAGAACCTTCTGGTTCCGGAGCGGCGAGTGGTATTGTCTTCCGGAAGACGAAGACCACAAAAACTGGGTTTAATGGTCATAGGTAGTGAAAATGTCATTCTACCACCGAAGGTTGCGTAGCTCGCGCTGTACGCAGTACATAAGGGTCATAAGTCAGGATATACAAAACGTGGACTGTAGCCCAGAAACAGGTGAGTGGTTACTCGGGAGCCGTCTTCAAGAAGTTCAAGACACTAGAGCAAGCGGAAGGCTTCTTGGTGAGTGGAAAGCTGTCGGTGGCAGTCGAGAAAGCGCGACCTCCTTCGCACTCGAAGAAAATCGAAGACCACCATGGCATGATGTATGCTTACACAGATGGCTCCCACTCTTCCTCGACGAAGCGTTCTGGGTCTGGCGTCGCTTGGGAACCACCATTTGATTTCCATAATGTCTCAGAGCGCCTGGTTGATGGAAGCACAAATCAAGTCGCAGAATTGTTTGCCGTAGTGTTGCTCTTGCGGTCGATCGACACAGTGGGTGAACTCAGAGAAGCGGTGGTGAGAAATGGTTGCGTCATCTGGACGGACTCGGATTACACCCTAGGTGCGTAGCTTGCGCAGTACGTCTACAAGTCCCTGACTATCTACATCAAGCGGTGGGTTAAGACAGGGTGGATGACTGCAAAGGGAACACCTGTGAAGCATGCTCAGTTCATGCGAGAAGCTCATGAACTACTGGTCCGATATCCAACTGTGGAACTCAGACACATATCAAGTGCGGGACTAACCTCTCACATGTCTGCAAGGAGCATCTCGGGTGCGGATGACATAGTTAAGAGAGTGTGGAGTGGTAATGAAAGAGCTGACGCGCTAGCCAAGGGTTTATAACTCTTGTTGTCCACTTGGACACGAAGAACGATGGGTAACTGCTAGGATTGTCCTAGCATTTTTCCACAGCAAGTTATGACTTCCACCCGAACCCCTTCACCTCACTCCACCCCAAGCTGCTCACGAAGTCTACCGTGACCGACTAGAGAATCAGCTATTGCATGTATCAAGCTCATCAAACACAGTAAAGTCACATATAAGTATTTATATGTCTTCTTATTGAATCCTGTCCTCAGGGGGCGAGCCACCCCAAGTGTTGACAACTACACCTGCAAAATTCTCTGTCAGCTCCTCGAAGTCATCGAGAAGATATACCTCTAACCTTGGGTTCCCACCCAGCGAGAAATCGGCCTCTCTGACGATGGTGAAGTTCTTGGAGGTTCTTTCTTCACCGGTGATAGCCTCGTACCCGAGATAGGCGCCAAGAAGTCCACCAAGTATCGCAGCATTTGTATCAGTGTCACCGCCGAGTTTTATTACGGCATCTACAGCGTCTTGAAAGGTATCATGGTGGAAGAATCCCCAGAAGGCTGCATACAGGCCGTGAAGGACCCAACCCTTTTGTTTTGTGTTGACCTCCCTTGGTGCACCCTCCCAGGCAGACCGTATCACAGCATTGACATCTTCAACTCCCGAAGCTTCGATTGCAACACGGAAGATCTCACTTTTGCTCTTCCCTTCCACGGCGGAGCGTATCGCGGCGGAATAAGCTACGTTTGCGCCGATTGTTGTTGGGTGTGGGTTCGTGAGACTGCAGTCCGCTACCACAGCATCCTTCCCCATGAAAGAGAGCAAGGAACATCTCATGAGAGCGCCGTTCGACTGGGTCCATGTTTCGGGGTCTATGTCCGTAAAGAATCGACGAAACCGCGCTCTGTACCCCTTCACAGTCTTTATGCTACCCAGAAGACGTCTGGTGTTCCTACCCATTGCTTTTGCGCTCCTTGCCCAGTCCTCGTACCGAAGAATTATGTCTTCCTCATCATAGAAGCCTTTGCTGGAGATTGATCTTGCTGCCGCGAGTGTCATCTCCGTGTCGTCGCTGTACTGGCCCACAACATCCGTTCTCTCGGACCACCTGAACTTGAAGTAAGGGGCGATGTAGAGAATACCGGTATAGACATTATCACGCTGGCTCCAGAACTCGTGCGGGACCCCTAATGCGTCACCAACAGCGACACAGGCCAACGCGCCACGCACCGAGTTAAGAATACGTGACTTAGTTACTCCTTCCATTTCTTCCGACAGGAGATTTCAACTTCTACTTTTCTCTCGTGGAAGAGAGTTAGTGCACAAGTCGCCGCAAGCCAGAGGAAGACCAGAAGATCGGGCGACCTCTGGCTCTTGCATTATAAATCCGCTTAAATGACAGAATGCCTTGATTTTCGCCAACAGAAACGACAGAAACCGATCACTTCATAACCTGTCGAAGAAAAACAGCTTCTATGTCTACTCTCTGTTACGAATGTGCGATATACCACCCAGAAAGCGAAATGCAGGCCTACGATTGTGTAGAGTGCGGCGGAAGAAAGTGCAAGGGCCTGCATGGTGGAGAAGGCACCCATACCTGTGATGGGTGCAATAAGACTAATCTCTGCATTGACTGCTGTCAGTTTGCGAGGTGCTGTCACGATGTGGTCGATGGTGAGTTTATGAAGAAACAGCAAGCAAACTAGTACTTGAGGCCAGTCACTTCCCTCCCCACTGAAATCATTTCAGTTCTTCTCATTATAAGCTCTGATCAGCAATTTCTTGTCATGAAGCATACGATGATCCCTATAATGTGTGATATACATTACAAAGTTAGACAGTTCTTCCATAAGGACTTAGGGAAAGAGAACTCTGCCTTTAGGTGCAGAAGAAATATGTATATTGCTATATACATTTTTAGGGGACATAGGGTGTCTAATCCTCACTCTCCTGTCTTAAGACTCCGGAAGTACTTTTCCAAGCTGGGTGACCGTATATCCCTTCCGGCAACAAGAGTTTTCACCTTTCTCCGCCTGTAGTTGCCCGCAGGGAGTCACTGTTTCGATATTTGGGTGCCGCATGAGCATTGAACTCTCTACTTCTATGTTCCCATAAGAAACTGCAAATCCCGTCGTCTTCTGGCTGTAGATTCTCGAAGGGCACCCCTCCAGACAGAAACGATCGTTTCTGATCCTTTCACGAAAATACAGAGATGACCCATGCCAACATGCAGCGCCCTGGGCTCCAGTATCTCGTCGGTATGCTCCCAAATGAAACCAGAAAAAGTATAACAGAGACCCTGAAGTGCGGGAAGAGCGTACGAGACCTCACAGATATGATAGTCAATGACCCGGTGGCACTAGAAGCGATATCGAAGACTTTCTTGACAAACCACGACGTCTTCTGGCAGTTCCTGATAGAAGCAAGCTACCCGTCTTTCTATGAATGCGCAAAGTCTATCGAACTCCCCACACCCGAGAATAGCGATCTTAGGCCGACATCCGCGTGGATGGACTTGTACCATGAGCTTTTCGCACTTCACAGAGACGAGGACGCACGAAGGGCCCTTGATCTGGCACTCTTATGGGCTGACGAGCTTGAAGTCGAAGCTCTGACGAGCTACGAGCTTGTAACACACGCACTATGTCAACGAGAGCTGGCGTTCACTGGTGAGTTGCTCTTCGTGACTCCAGTGGTCTCAGGGTGCATCCAGCTGGCGTCCCCGGTCTGCCTGGGGCTCCCACTGGATAAGCACCAGATGAGTAAGCTCTTTCTCTCTTCGCTGAGACAAGGCAAAGTGGCCATCACCAGGGCTCTTGCGGAGGACCCAAGGTTTCGGTATGTACTCCCCGCCCCACTGGACGATTATTCCAAGGCGCGTGACATTTTCATGGCCGCTGCTCGTTCGACCAGGGAGGAGACAATGGAACTTGTTTTGAAGTACATCCCCCCGAAATACGACATCAGCTCGATGCTTAACCTTCTGATAGGTCGAGAACTCCTGGACATACTTACCCATCCCGTTGGGGTGATACGCGCTTTGATTGAAGATGGAAGAGCCGACGTGGGTATACAGAACAACTTCCTGGTGATCTGGGCTTCCAGAAGGCGAGAAACGGAGTTGGTGTCCCGGCTCCTCTCGGATACTCGCGTTCACCCGTTTGCGAAAGAAGGGGTTGCATTGGTGGGCGCTGCTTCTTCCGGTCACAAGGAGATGGTTCAACTGCTTCTATCCGATGGCAGAGGAACGGACAGGATGAAACATCTTGCAGTCGCGGCGGCAGTCATGAGCGACAGTCTCTCCGTCGTTCAGCTCTTCCTCACGAGTGATACAGTCCATCCGTATGACATATTGGGCATCTGCTGTCTCCATGGGCGGGATGCAATCATAGAGGAGATACTGACAGAGCTTGCCACAAGGAGGGCACCTCTAGCTCCTTCCGGGCCCTGGATGCACAATCTCTTCCTTTGGGCGTCCGAGCCGCACCCTTCCTGTGCGAGGCGAGTCATCTCGGCACTATCCCTCGACCTGAAAAAGGAAGAACATATCTTGGTGAACTTGGCACAGGGATTTGATACGATGAAGATCGAAGCCCCCAACAGAGAAAAAGCAATGAGGTGTCTCCTGGATGAACTTCAGGTGGTTACGCACGCCGAGTACACCGCGACTCTCCTAATTGTGTGCAACCTGGGCTACTCGGGGGT
>SDBT01003489.1_pt1 | contig 27150 bp, 31 predicted proteins | sample 2277101 | NCBI WGS metagenome assembly SDBT01 (sample SAMN10404973, study PRJNA504765) | marine sediment metagenome | isolation source: marine sediment core GS10_PC15, 103 cmbsf | place: Arctic Ocean: Southern Knipovich Ridge | collected 2010 | reverse complement strand
GATGACCAGACTGTGCGGATAACCAGCGATACAATAAATAAACTAGAAACCTATCTTGAAATGTTGAGATTTCAAAGGAGATACAAATCTCTGGAATTGGGTAATAGATTGGTAAAGTGAGGAGGGCAAGATGTCCCGACTTCTAAATTACACGACCAGCATTGAAGCGATAAAGACCGTGGGTGAAATCCAGGGCATATTAGCTGGGCACGGAGCCCGGTCAATCCTTATAGATTATGATAAGGATGGTAGTGCTAAAGCTCTTGCCTTCAAGATACAAACTCCACAAGGGGAAGTAGCATTTAGACTACCAGTCGACCCTGACTCTATACTGAAACTCCTGATTAGGCAGAATGTCCGTAAGGAATATCAGAATAGAGAACAAGCAGTTCGGGTGGTTTGGCGTATTGTGAAGGTTTGGATAGCAGCGCAGTTAGCTTTTCAAGAGGCTGAACAGGTCAGGGTAGAACAGGTGTTCTTACCTTATATGATAGATAGGAGTGGGAAAAGCCTCTATGAGGCGATGGCTGACCAGAATTTCCAGATTACAGAAGGAAAGCCATCTAAGTGAAACACATTTATTTATGGCTATTAAACAATATTCCACTAGGTCGGCTTGCCCCTATAATAATGTCTTTATATTTGGGTGGTAAGCACTATAAGAGAGTGAAGTGAAGGCAATTATCCGGTGGTCAATAACAGCCATGATTAAGGCTGAATACCTGAAGCACGATATTGACAGAATGGATGAAAGGTAAATGGCTAGACCTAAAAAGCAGACTTATAAATATAGAAGGGGAGAAGCATCAAGATATACTAGGCGCCCAGAGGTTAGGCGAAGAATACTTTCGAGAGACAATAATCGCTGTGTTAAATGTGGTTCTACAGAGGATTTGACGATAGATCATATAATTTCAGTTTATAGTGGTGGGACTGATGATGATGAAAACCTACAAACTTTATGCAATAAATGTAATGCGGGAAAGGCGCCTTAATGGCTAGGGGAAGAATGATCAGCAAAGACATCAGTCTTGATGAAAAAGTGGATGCCTTATCGGATGATACGGCCCGCCTTCTCTTTACTTGGATGATTCCCCACCTAGATTGCGAAGGCAGAATGTACGGGGATGCCCTAGTTTTTAAGAGTATTGTGGTACCAAGACGCAATTATTCTATCAGAAAAATTGAAAAATATCTCAACGAAATGGAAAAATTATCGCTCATTGAGCGTTACTTAGTCAACGGAAACCAATATATTTTCGCACCGCACTTCGATAAACATCAATCAGGATTACGAAAAGACAAGGAAGCTCCTAGCCATATTCCCCCACCTACTCCCGACTTAGGACGGAGTAACTCCCGACAAAGTCGCCCCGAAGTTAAAGAGAAGTTTAAATTAAAGAATAATATATATATAGGGTATCCTGAATTTCCTAACATTAAAATATCTAAAGAGGAACATGAAAAACTGATAGGTTTATTCAGTGAGGCTGGAACGAAAGACCGGGTTGAGAATCTATCGCTCTATATAGCTAGTAGGGGTGATAAGTATAAGAGCCACTATGCCACTATATTATCCTGGGACAAAAGAGATAAGAAGGAGGCTGGCATTGGAGCACATCGGGGACATCCTGAAACGCCAGGGACTGACCGGCTCAAAGACAGTATCGGAAGACCGCTTGACTGAATATAATTGCCCGATATGCAAGGATATTGGCTATGGCCATCCGGTAGAGAACGGCAAGGTTTGTTTTAATAGGGTGATTCCCTGTAAGTGCATGGCCGAGAAGTTAAAAAAGGAACAGCAGGAACGATATTTGAGGCTATGTGAATTGCCGATAGATACTGAGCATATGACTTTTGGGAATTTTAATACTGGGAAGAATGTCAGCTTAATTGAAGCCCTTAACTACGCTAGGGCACTGGCTGATGGGACCGGCGAAGTGAGGTGGCTAACGCTGATTGCTAGGGTAGACCGGGGCAAAACACACTTAGCAGTGGCGATATGTCGGCACTGGCTGGCAAGAGGTATAACTGCTAAATATGCCTTCGTTCCGCTTCTACTAAAAGAGTTGAGGGATGGTTTTGAACTTGAGGGGGAACAATCATACCGCCTCAAGATGGACTTTCTGTGTAATGTTGGGCTATTGGTACTGGATGACCTCGGGCTTTTGGAAAACCCTAAACCCTGGGCACAAGAGCAAATCCAGACGATAGTGCATTACCGGGGAATAAATGGGTTGCCTCTAGTGGTAACCAGTAATAAGCCATTAGATGAAATGCCAATAGACCCAGAGAGGCGTATTGCCAGCCGACTACAAAGGGAAAGCTGGTGCCAGGTTGTGGCTCTAGATGCTGGGGAGCACAGGTTGGCGGGTAACTACCGACCAAAGAAGGGGAAGGGTTGACTAAGCATTATTTGAAGCATCGCTCTAGTGGTATCGTAGTAATTTTAAGGTCGTTAAGGCACGGGGCTTGTGTGTGCTGTGGTAAGCCTTTTGATGGAGTTAGTCCAGGTCAAATAGAAAGGGATTTAGTAGAACATTGGATTGAAGAGTTACAACAAGCTGAAACGCCACCTGAGCAGATAGTAATGGATTTGAACCAATGACCTGTCCACTAGGTAAGAAGGACTGCCAGGGGTGTGAGTATCAGAAGGAAGGGCTGTGCGACTATCCCTATAAGGTCGGGATGGACCGGGAACAGATAAAGCGGGTTACAAAGGAGCGTATTGCTAAAAGTTAGAATATCACCACTTGATAAGCTATTCAGTGAGTATATTCGCCTCAGGGCGATTAAGACAGTCCACGGATGCGAGAGGTGCTTGACCTGGAAGCGTGATTACAAGGAGCTTCAATGCTCCCATTTCTTTGGGCGGGCTCAAAAGTCTGTGAGGTGGGATGAGGACAATGCTTGTGGATTGTGTTTTGGTTGTCATCAATACTTTGGTAGCCACCCTCTGGAGTATGTGGAGTGGTTTAAGCAACGGCTTGGAGTAGTTAAGTTTGACCTATTGCAAGTTAGGGCATGGATTTCGCATCCTAAACCAGATAAGGAATTGATAGAGCTTTACCTCAGGGCTAAAATAAGGGAGCTTGATGACCACATCTAATCATAATGATATAATAAAATTAACCGAGAAGGAGCGGAAGCAGATTGAGCTTCAGCGTAAACTAAACTTCGGTAAATATGAAGTGCATATAGAGGCTGGTCAACCGGTAAGGATGGTCAACATTAAGGAGAATATAAAACTCTAATTAACTAAGCCTAACAAAGCACTTGTGGGCGACTTTGAGAGCTGTAAAAGGCTCCGGGTCGCCCTTTTTTATTAGGTGAAAATGATGAATAGAATGTCCTTACCAATCTTCTGGTGTGTGGATGATGAGACTAGGGGCAAACTTGCCTCGTTAATATCTGAACTATCCGCTCTAAAAAAAGATGAGTGTGTTGATTGGGAGACTGGTAAAGCACCTCCATCTCCTAAGCCTAAAGAGGATCCTGAGGAGATTACAGAGGCTGAGGCACTATTTAAGGAGATGAAAAAGCCACCTCATCACCCGGGGAGAATGGTATGAAGCCTTACTATCGGGATAACCTAGTGACACATTACAAAGGGGATGCCCGGGATATGAGTGAGCTTCCTGATGGTAGTGTTCAAATGGTTTGCACAAGTCCGCCGTTCTGGGGTTTGCGGAAGTATGCCGGCGACCAGGATTTGATATGGGGCGGAGATAAGGACTGTGAGCATAAGTGGGATGTTGGTATTAAAAAGTGGCACTCTGGAACTAATGCTGGCTTGATACAGTTAGGGGATAGAGGTGCCTTTCACAACAATTTTAGCAATCAAACTAATACCTGCCCACTCTGTGGTGCTTGGAAGGGCGCTTATGGGTTAGAGCTAACGCCTGAGATGTATATTGAGCATACCATACAGATATTAAGGGAGATTAGAAGGGTGCTGAGGAAGGATGGCGTTGTTTTCTGGGATATCGGCGACTCTTATGCTGGGAGCTGGGGAAATAGTGGCTCCAGAGAGGGTGGGCAAAGACAGCAAAACCAAGAGAAGATACATCGTAAGGCGTGGGACAATAATACAGAGCGGCCAGCATCTTCTTATAGGCATTCTATAATAAAGCCCAAAGACCTCTGCCTCATCCCCTTTAGAGTAGCCATTGCCGCTCAGGAAGATGGCTGGTGGGTAAGGTCGGTTATTATTTGGAGCAAGAGCAATCCGATGCCTGAGAGTGTTACCGATAGACCCACAGAAAGCCACGAATATATCCTGATGCTGACTAAAAACAAAAATTATTACTGGGATGCGGATGCGGTGAGAGAGCCACAAAGTCTTGGTACACATAGCAGAGGGAAAACACCAATTAAAACGGAAAGGTCTATTGCCAAATCAATTCAGGCTAATGGGCAGGAGTCTCATAAGGATTGGTTCAAATATACAAATGAGTGGTTATATCATCCGCTAGGTCGCAACATCCGCACAGTATGGGAGTTCCCAACACAACCCTATCCTGAAGCCCACTTTGCCGTATTCCCAGAGAAGCTACCCGAGATATGTATTAGGGCGGCCACACCGGAGGTAGGCTGTTGTAGTAAGTGTGGGGCGCCGTGGGTGAGGATAATAGATAAGAGCTACAATATCAGGGCAATTAGAGCCATAACAGAAAAACAATATAAGTCTGTTGGCGGTAGCCGTGCTAATATGCCCTTTATGGGTGATAAAATAACTCAAACTCTAGGCTGGCAACCCACCTGTAAATGTGATGCCGATAAAGTGCCTAGTTTAGTTCTTGACCTCTTTGCTGGCTCAGGGACGACATTAGCAGTAGCGAAGCGTGAAGGACGCAGGGCAGTAGGGTATGAATTGAGCGGGGAATACTGTAAGTTAATTGTTGAGAGGGTGATGGCTGTTACGCCGCCAATACCAGGGCTATGATAGATGAATTTTACTCGTATGGGCAATTCACATTCAAGCGGGATGAGGTTTTATGGGCTTTAAGGAATGCAGACTTATTTAGGGAAGGGAAGTGGCCGCCTCAAAATATTGCAAGCGGCTATACCGACCCTGGGATTAGACGGAAAGGGGTAAAGCGGGAGCCGGCATTCGTAAAGCCAGCAGTTATCATTGCTGAGGTGGATTGGAGGCTGGAACGGGCAGGTGTAGATGGCAAGCTTCTACTGGCTGAGGTGCAGGCGGGATATGAGCGGTTCAGTGATGAGGCATGGTCTGCACTTAATTATATAAGCGGGTGGAACAGGAAGGAAGACACATATCCAGCGTGGAAGGCTAAGCGGAAGTATCGGATTAAAGGAGGCAATATGCGATTTAGTGGGAAACCAGACCTTTCAAAGATACAGATAGAGGAAAGGGCAAAAAGAAAAAGGAACGGTAGGAGGTAAAGGATGACTAAGCAGGAAGAGATGAAGGAAGGGATAATAATAAGATGGAGAAAACCAAATCAAGGGTGGCTTTATTTTAGATACAGACGATTTAGAGTCTTTTTTGGTAAATACTGGCAATGGCAAATAATGAAAACGGCATCAGATTTATATATTGAGTTGGGAATTATCCACATTCGTATAAGTCTGAGTCATTGGGGTTGAAATGGGCAGGTTTTGAAGCAGTAGAGCCATTGATAGAGGAATGACAAGAATGACTGCCAAAAAGAGATATATTTATCTCTTTGACATGAAAGTTTGACAAACTTTCGTATTCTGTGATAGCCTATTTTTGAGGGGCTTTGACGCCCTTAGTTTGTGGAGCTCGGTTGAAAGAGACCGGGCTTTTTTTATTCAACTGCCCGCCGTGATTGGTGGGCTTTTTGCGGGGAACATTATGAAAGAAAAACAACTGAATAGTAATGGTAACCGGCGGGGAATGTCCCCAAACTCAAGGAAAAACTTGGAGAAAAGAAACCTGAAGGGGAATAGTAATACTAAGAAGGATTACAGTATTACTCGTATTATCAAGGAGATGATTGATGACCCTGCGGAAGAGCGCTGGCTAGAGGTTGAGGATAAAGGGAAGAAGTTTACCTGGAGACAGGCAATAGCCAAGCGTATATTGATTGAAGCAGTCAGAGGCAATGCGAAGGTTACTTCCGACCTTCTGGACAGGCTTGAGGGCAAGGTAACACAGCCGGTGCTTGGTGAGGGGACAATAACACTCAAGGTGGTTTATGACGACAACGACTGAATATAAGATACATCTCCGCAATCCTAATAGACATTCCCCGCAGAAAAGGATGGTGGAGTCTACCTCTAAGCGGTTAATAGTGAAGGCTGGGCGTAGAGGTGGTAAGACTGTGGGCTTTGCTATTAAAGCAGTCCAGAGATTCCTTCAGGGACGCCGGCAACTCTATGCGGCGCCGACCAGTGAGCAGACCGATACATTCTGGTATGAAGTATGCCGTGCTCTAGTAGAACCGATACAGGCCGGGGTACTCAAGAAGGACGAGACTCAGCGATACATAGAGCTGCCTGGCACCAAGCAGAGAATCAAGGCGAAGACAGCATGGAACGCCAACACATTAAGGGGTGATTATGCTGACGACCTTTACTTGGACGAGTTTCAGCTAATGGCTGAGGATATCTGGGATGAGGTAGGCGCCCCTATGCTGCTGGACAACAATGGGGATGCGGTGCTTATTTTTACGCCGCCGTCACTCAAGGCAACCGGTGTGTCCAAAGCTAGGGACCCGAGGCATGCCTCTAAGCTGTTCAAGAAGGCTGAGGCTGATACCACCGGGCTCTGGGAGACAATCCATTTTACCAGCTTAGAGAACCCGTTTATCAGCAAAGAAGGTCTGGCTCTAATCACCGGTGATATGTCGATGGACTCCTACCGCCGGGAGATAATGGCTCAGGACGACGACATTGAGCTATCCTGGTTGGTCTATGGTAAGTTCAATGAGGCTCTATGCAAGATAAAACGCTTTACCATTCCAACTAACTGGCCTGTATATTCAGGGCACGACTTCGGACCCGCTAACCCTGCTGCATTATTCCTTACACAAGTTAGACTACCGCTACCACCAGACGCACCAGAATATATGAGGTATGGTGATTATGTTATCTTCAAGGAATACTGCCCAGGGGCTGGTTTCTCTATCCCCCAGCATAGAGATAGGTTTAAGGAAATAACAGCAGGATATACAGTGGAGAGGAGTGTAGGGGGTAATGTTCACGGGGAAGGTGAGATAAGGCAGGGATATGATGCTCACAGCTGGCCAATAAAAGAACCAAGTCTTGACAAGATAAATGCACAGATAGACCGGGTAATAGGGCTCTTTGAGTTAAACAAGCTCTATGTATTTAATGACCTGTATAATCTACTGGCACAGTTAAGTAATTGTCTGTGGGTACTTGACAATGAGAACCAGCCGACTAATAAAGTCAAGGACGAGGCAAAGTTTCACCTTCTGGCTAGCCTGAGATATATAGCTAGTTACTTCACACCCGAGACAGTGGTGACCGGTGGTGAGCCTCTGACGGTAGAGGACGACAGGTAATAGGAGACGGTATGGCTGAGAAAAAAGTAATTGATTACAAGACGGCAGTCGATGCTGAGAAGACTAGGCTCAGTGGATTACATACCCGAATGGACGACGATAGAAAGCTGGTAGAGCTCAAGAAGTATGCTCTGACAGATGTCAATGATAAAGCTGTGCCTAATAGCATCAGCGTCACTCTGAACGACCCGGCGGTGTTTGCTGCCAATGTCGAGTCTGCTTTAGGTAGTGCCACAGAACAGGTGGTGGTAGAGTCTGAAAACAAACAATTAGACACGGCTTACATCGAGGACTTGGTGAAGGCTGCCTTTAGCTCAGCCGATAAGAGGCTGACGAGGAGTGGCAGATTCCCTCTAACTCCCTTCTTTGACCAGCAGATGTGCCGGCGAGGTAGGGGCGCTGCCCGGTGTTGCTTCAGGATAGATAAGAAGACGGGTCAGCTTATTGCTGACATCACTGAGTGGGATACGAGGTTCGTCTACTATGCGATGGGGGCTGATGGGCTGGACTGGGCTGCCTATGAGATTGACAGGAGCCGGGACTCGATTCTGGCTCAATACCCGAAGGCTGATGTCCCTGAAGAAGGCGCGACGATTCTGGATATATGGAGTAAAGAGCGGAACGAGGTCTATCTGGGGGATACGGACAAGATAGTCGATATCAAGAATCCCTACGGATATGTGCCTGTCTGCTTACAGTTGGTGCCGATGGGGTCTATGCTGGCTGACAAGGATAGCATAGCCAATCAGGGCGAGTCGATATTCTTCCTCATCCGTGACCTTGTACCTGAGCTCAACAGGCTGGTGAGTATCATTCAGAGCCTGAATATGAAAGCCCTCGACAATGCCCTGCTGTGGCCTAATAAAGATGGTATTCAGGGAAAGGTACCAAATTATAGAAAGCTCACCAGACCTGGGTCAATAACCCCAACCGATATAGGTGGTGGTGCTGAGCCTGTTGCCTACGGTGAGCTTAAACGCTCTGCCTACCTCCTACACTCGACGATCGAGATAAGGATACAGAGGGGTAGCGTGAGTAACCTTGACTTGGGGATAATGGGGAATCAACCATGGTCTGCAGTAGCTCTGATTGAGATAGGCGAGGGCAGAGACCAAGTGTTCTTGCCGAGGCTGGGTGCGAGGGGGCTACTGAAGCAGCAGCTTGCTGAGATGATTATAGACCAGATTATAAACTGCGGTGCGTCGAGCGTGGAGCTAGGTGCCAGGGGTCATAAGAGGACTTTTGATGTTCGGGAACTCCAGGGCGAGTATGACATCTCATTCAAATACTTCATCAAGTCGCCGAAGATAGATATAGCTCGCTTCTCAATGGCCGCGGCAGCCGGGGACTTGATACCTAAGAAAGCCAAGAGGCGCGATATTCTACAACGGGAAAACCCTGAAGAGGATGAGAGGCAGCTTCGGTGGGAGGAGGTTGAGCTGTTAAGCCCGGCTGTCAAGATGGACAGGGATATTAGGAACCTGCTCGAGATGGCGAAGAGGGGCGACCCAAATGCTGCCTATGAAGCCGAGCTTTTGTCAGCCGAGATGGGCGTGAACCTTGAGCAGATGCTTTCGGGGAATGTTCAGCAGCAACCAAAACCACAAGAGGGAGAGAAACCAGAACCCCTCATTCCTTTGTTCGGAAAGGGTGGGGCTGGGTCATCGGCTCAGAAAGCTGCTGAACTCCAGGCTCAACCAAGAGAAAGTGAAGGTGAGGGATAATGAAACAAAAATTTACTATTGAGGAGCACCAAAAGAGGATGAGGGCGATAATGAACCGACCCCGGCAGAAGACTGAGGGTCAAGGTTTGCTCAATACACTGAGGCAGGCGGCGCAGAAGCGCAGACCGGCCAGTAGAATACCGAAACTTCCGGGAGCGTGAGTTGACAACTGGATTAACAACAAAAATATCTGATATTGAGCAGCATATCAGGGAGATTGAAGAGAAGGCAAAGGGCATATCGCCGCCACCTACTCCACCTGAAGCTCCTGTCTCTAAAGAGTGGGGGCTCACGCCTTATGGTGAAACCCTACTACCTCTGGTTGAGCAATTATACCCTGAGTTGATTGACACTGGTATTCCCGAGGAAGATTTGCCGGTAGCTCTGGTCGGAGCATTTCAGGACTGGATAATTGAAGACCCCGATAGCTTCATTGAGGACTTGAGAACTAAGGGGAGGACACTACAGACCGAGGCTCTACTAAAAGCGGTGGTGCCTGATATTACTCTTGAAGATATCAACCTATTTTTTGAAGGACTACCTCAGCCGATGGAGAGCAGGTTTGCTAACCTTGAGATGTTGGTGGGTAAACTATTCCCGGAACGGGAAACGACAGCGACTATAAACTGGGCAATAGAAAATCCTGAAGCCTTTGCCCAAGCGATAAGGGACATAGGGCACTCCCGTGATACAGAGGCGTTGGTTCAACTAGCCTACAATATGACTGAAGAAGAGGCACTTGGATTCTTCGGTATGTATAGAACTCCTGAAGGCTACATAACATACACAGAAGAGGGGCTGAGAGCTAAGTTTCCTGGACCTAGACCTCCTATAAAACCGTCTCCTGAACCCCTAACTGAGAAAGAAAGAAAAGTTATCTATGACCAGAGAAGGCAGGAAATCTACGCTAAATATCCTAAAGCACCTTATACCAGAGAAGAGATGCAGTCTGACTGGTATCGGAAGATGAGAGAAGAGCAGACGGAGGCTTTCAATGAATGGCAATATGGGGGAGAACCATCTGACCCCTGGGCTGTGCTACAGGTTTTCGGAGAAGGATTAACTAAGCTCCCGCAACAAGTGGGTGCAGCTATTTTGCAGGCATTTCAGGGGCAAGGAGGGGCAAGTGTTGTAGATAAAGACTGGGCTGATAGGTTTATTGAACAAGCCAATATAGACTTAGAGCAGTTTATTGTCGATACTAATGAAGAATACGGGGATAGAATAACCTTTGAGTTAGCTCAATTTCCTCGGAACCTTGCTTTTTCTGTAACCTCAATGGGGGCTGGCCTTGCCGTTGGTGTGCCAACGGCCTTTGTTCCAGTGCCCGGGGCAAGAGTGGCTGCCTATATGTTAGGAAGTGCGACATCTGGCTGGGTTGCTTATCAGATGACCACTTATCAAATAATGCAGCAGTATTTAGAATTAAAGAATGAGGAAAAGATAGCAGAAACAGGGAGGGGATTAACTCTTGAAGAAGAGAGGCAATTAAAAGCTGATTTTGAAAGTGAAGCTCATAGGTATGGTCTTTGGGAAGCAATCCCCGAAGCTGTTAGTAATCTTGCCTTTGTAAGCATATTAACTACTCCTCTAACTGGTATGTTAGGGAGGAATCTAGCAACGAAGATTATAAGTAAAATTACTGCTATGTATGGGCAAGAACTTTTAACAGAAACAATAACTCAAAAGGGGCAATCTGCGATAGAGGTAGAAGCTGGATTAAGAGAGGGAAGAATAACTTGGGCAGAGGCATTCAAGGAAATAGCACCGCAAACCTTCCTTCTGACAACAATAATGGGTGGGGCTGGACAGACAATTGTAAGCAGTTCAAATGCTATAAAGAAGATAAAGGATTCCCTTAAAACCGAAATAGGGGAGACTCACCCTCTCTATGAAGGGTTTGTAGGAGAAGCGACAGCACAATATAAGGCTACCCTTGAAGGTAAAGTGCCTCCAACAGCAGAGGCAAGGATGGCAGTAAGGGCAGAGCTAGAGCCAGAGGTAACAAAACTTACTGAACAACTCGAGAAAATATCAGGTATTGAAAAGACATATTGGAATCCGCAAACATCTAGCCTTACTGTCTATTATGATGAGGCAATATCCAAAGATGCTGCTAATGTTAGGACACAAAAGTATTTGGCTGAAAGCGGCATGCGTGATTCCATAGAGACAATAACATTTATTTCAACACCCAAGGGCACATTTGCCATCCCCGTAGCCGAGCCAGGTATGCCTGAAGCTGGCTATCAACCTGCGATGTTTGAGGAAGTAATTGACCGAGAAGTCAGACCACGAGGCAAGGGTGAATTAGTCCAGATTTCTATGGAAGACCAGCTTAAACTTGAGCAGGCAGGACGGGCTGCCGAGGAAGCACGACCTGATGTAAGAGAGGCTTATGAAGCACAAGCTGAGATTGAAGGGCTGAAAGTTACACATGAGCTTGACCCGGTGGCACAGGCTAGATTTACTATTGGCGGTAAAAAGGTTGACCTCACTCATTTTATATCTTTAAGAGAAAGGGGGTATCCAGATTACTTCACACTGAAAGAAGCACGGGCTTTATTCCCTGGGCACGATTTTAGTTTCTATGCTCAAAAGGGAACACCACAATATAACAAAGTGCCAAGAGCTGACGCTCTGGATGACTTAACCAAACGCTTCAATATGACTCCTGATGAGATTGCCGATAGGGTTATGGCAATACGGAATGAGAAGGCTAGGATTAAAGCGCTTGAGGCAGATATAGCCAGAGTAGAAACTGAGAAACCCCTAGAAACTTTACCAGAAATAAAACCAGAGGAAGTAACCATATCTCCGACTGGTGAGCAAATGCTAACTCCTGCTCAGGTTGAGAAAGCCCTGACATTATTTGGTTTATATGTTGAAAGTCCAAATGCCGTTAATGCATGGGAATTAACTAGGGAATTGAGGCGTGAAACAAGGGCGGGACAGGCAGAAAATCTCAAGGCTAGAACACAAGAGCTAATCGTTGAGAAGGGTCTTGATGCCGAAACTGCTATGAAGCAGGCAATTCAAGAAACACTATCCGGCGAATTGCCCGTGGCTACTACTGACTACCTATCTGACCTGACTACTAATATGCGGGCTGTATTATTTAATAAAGTCTATGAGAGTCTAAAGGCTCAGCCTTTTGAGATGGCATCAACTCTTACCGCTTTAACCAACGCTTTGCAGGGCAGAGCAATACCCAGAGAGCCAGGTGTTAAGGGAGGCTCAGCTTATACCCGGTTGCAGCGTGTTTTTGCTCCTGAAGTATTCAAAGCCATAAATAAGGCTGCTAAAGAAGGTAAGTCATTACAGGATGTAATTGAGAGTCTTTATGAGGTTGTAGGGCAACCTCCAATCCCAGTTGATCCAAAAATAGCAGAGTGGCTTCGTAACCTTCAGGAGTCTCCTTATGGGGTCCCGACTCTATTTGAAAAACCGTCCGACTTACAGGTTAGTGATTTAAGAACACCTGCGGAATTGGAATATGCTAAGCGAAAACTGGATTTGGATACTGCCTTTGTAAAGGGTGAGATAGATGAAACCAGATACAAGATTGATTTAACAGAAGCCTATGATAGAGCATATCCAGGAATACCGGTTACTAAATTTGAAGCACCTATTGAGGATGCTTTTAAGCAGTTCCCGATGTTTACATTTATGGAAAAGAAAACCATAGTTCGGGTGCTTAAAGAGTTGGCTTACTCGCCACTAGATATAGGTAACTTCCTGAGAGCTAATAAGGCATCACTTGACCAGTCTTTTTTGAGACAGGCGAGACTGTTGGCTTCTGGTCATCCAATTATGTTTGCTAAGGCTTACAGGGAGGCATGGCAAGCTACATTTAGTCAAAGAGCTACTGAGGCAGCTTGGGAACGGATAACAAGAGACCCTGATTTTCAAATCTATGAGCAGATTAGATTAGATACTGGACATGACCCCTTGCGTGTGCCAGCTTTCGCAGGGGTAAAGGGAACTGCACAATATAGAACGGCTGAGGAGTTTGGCTTCCCTACTCAAGAAAGGTGGTTACCAACACTTACCGGCAAGATACCTTGGATTAAACTCTCTGAGAGGGGTTTTAGCACTGGCCTGAATTCCATTACTTGGGGTGTTTGGAAAGCGAAACTTCAATTCGCAAGGGAGTATTTGGAGAAGATAGCCTCTGGTCAGGTAAAACTCAAGGAAGGTGAAGCCTTTAGCATAATTCAAGAAATGACTGGCCAGCAAGCGATGCTGGCTGATATGGGACAGAGAGCGACTTTGAGAAGAGCCTCTGGCTTAGCTCCAGCCTTTAATGCGTTCTTCTTCGCATTAAGGTCAAAAATGGGCAGATTCCTTATGCCGAGACACCTAATATCCAGTAATCCTCGTGTAAGAAAAGAGGCATGGAAGGATTTTGTTTTAATGAATGCTATGGTCGGTGGCATAATGTTGCTCGGCGACTGGCTTGATTTATGGGAAACTGAGAAAGACCCAAGAAATGCCGAGTTTATGAGTGCCCGAATTGGTAATACCAGAATAGACCCTTGGGCTGGTTATCGCCAGTTTGTTGTCCTTTATGCTCGCCTAGCTACTGGAACTGGAATATCTTCTGTAACTGGGGCAGAATATGAGGTTAATAAGATAGCTGCCTTGACCACTTTTGTTAGAAGTTCACTATCTCCAATGGCTGGTATTCTACTAGATTTTTGGACTGGCAGAAACTTCTTGGGTCAAGTAGTAGAAATTACTGATGCCAGGCAATGGCTTGAAAGAACTCTGCCATTCTCAATCGTGGATGTCTGGGAAGCCTACGAAGAGGACTCGAAGATGGGGCTTATAGTAATTCCATTAGCGATACATGGTGAGGGTGTTCAAACCTACACTGGGGATTGGGTAGAGAACTTTACTAAGTTAGGGTTGCCAAAGTATTTGGAGAATACTGGCTATGGCATTATGGAGCCATATTATGATACTGCCGACTTCTGGGCTGATACAGCTTCTCAATTCAAGGGCGTTGACCCAGCGGCTTTGACCAAAGCAAAGGGCTTCCCAGAATATATCAGGGCTATTGTTGAAGCTAGACTTATCAAGGAGCATCTTGGTACTCTCCCAGGTAAGAAGTTTGTTAGTCTTAATGCCGACCCTGCCGAAGGAATTACCTTTGCTGATTACTATCGTATGTGGGCAGATAGGGAGAAACTGGTGGTCGCTGGTGATAAGGCTGTATGGACTAGGCGGGAGTTACAGCCAGATGGAAAGTATAAAACAGTTACCTATAAAGGTGAGGATGCCCTTAAAGCCTTTGACCAAGATGAGAGAACCCGAAATGCTAATCTTGGCAACTTCTCTCAAAGACAGTTTGCCTTATTAAATGAATATTGGACTATTACTGACAAGGCAAAACAGGCTGAGTTTCTTGAGAAACATCCTGAACTGGGAGTTAATCCTCGTCAGGATTGGCTAAGAGTTCATCCAAAAGAAAACGCTCAACTAGCTGTGTGGGGGCAGGCCAAGATACTCACTATGGAGGCTTATAAAGAGGTTCAAAGGTTAATCAAAGAGCTGGACATACCGGATAATGCTATACCAGAATTTACCTTGCCACCTGAAGGGTCAGTTGAAAACTACTTCAAGTATATGGAACAGGGCGAGGAGTTTGGTTATAACAGTGCTGAGGTGAAACTTATCATAGCCCAGGATGATGACCTGAGAATATTCCTTGACCGGGAGCCTATTGATACTCCGATAAAGGCATTGGAATTGAAGGTCAAGTGGCGGGAGACGGAGGAGCAGTATGAGGCTATTGAAGGCACAGAAGACAGGCAAGCCTTCCTAGAAGCCAATCCTGAATACGCCGATGACAGACGAAGAATAGATGCCTATTCTATTCTACCTGAAGACTTAATAGAGGACTATGTTGAATGGTATAAGACTCCGAGAAAAGGCTACGAAGATGACTGGTTCCTGATGGAACATAAAGAATTCTATGACACAATGGTTGAACTTGAACAACTAAAAGAGAGAGACTTCTCTAAAGTGCCTGATATTAAGTATAAGGAGTTCTGGACTACTTGGGCTGATGTGGATGAACGATATGATGTCGCCGAAGATAAACAAGCGTTCTTGGATGCTAATCCCGAATATGCCGATGTCAGGCGCCGTAGAGATGCGGTTACATACGGTTTGCCTGAAGACTTAATTGAAACCTATGTCCAATGGTATAAGGTGGACAAGGCGGGCTATGCTGACGACTGGTTCTTGATGGAGAACAAGGAATTTTACAATACCATGGTGAGCATGGGGCAGTTGACAGAAAGAGACTTCTCTGGAGTTCCTACCCGTGCAGTAGCTGGGTTATATGATAAGTATTTGGATGTGCCTTCGGGCAAGACTAGGCTGATATACAGGCACGAAAATCCAGCACTGGAGCAGTGGCTAGTTAGTGAAAAGGGCTATACTCCGGTGGGCGATAGGTGGAAGGATGGTGTGGTGGATGGTAAGGAGAAGGAAGAGATAACTACAGACCCAGCTTTAGCTAATCGGAAATACTGGCTTGACCGAGCAGGGCATTACAAAGACCTGTTAAAGAACTTGGGAATCAGGGAAGACATTACCCCAGAGGCATTAACAGACTATCAAGCTGAGCAAATTCAGAAAGCTATTGAGGCACTTTACGAGTAGGAGGGAGTTTATGAAGAAGTTTTAAGCAAGAGATTGATTCAATTTAAGGTAGATAGGTTTGCTCATTGACCACAATAATGAGCAGTCGAGAACCTGCGGAATTTTAACGCAGGTTTTTTCATTTAAGGAGGCTTTACATCATGGACGAAACCAAAGGAGCTGAACAGGACACAACTTCGGGCAAGCCCGGACAGTCTTCTGACGGCAAGGGTGGGACTACTTCAAAGGATAAGGGTAGGCTCTACTCTGCTGCTGACATCGCCAAAGTTATAAGCGATGCTAAATCAGAGGCTGGAAGGCTGCAAAAGGCAGCAGAACAGGCAAGGGACTCTCTGACTGGGCAACTTCAGACTGTTTCAAAGAGGCTGAACGAGCTTGAGAAAACAGAGGATGAGTCCCGTCTCGCAGAGGCAAGAGGAGACCCCAGCCAACTTCGCCTATACCAGCGTGAACAAGCCGTAAAGACTCGAGAGAGAGCGGCTGAGGAAAAGGAGGGGGACCTGAAAAACCGTGAGGGGCAACTCAAGACTGACCGAGCCGATGTTGACAAAGACAAAGGTGTGGTGTCGGTTGCCTATCTTGCTGCTAAGCACGGTCTGAAAACCGAGGACTTGGAATCACTTGGTATCAGCGACCCCGAGGCTCTTGAAAGAGTAGCTGAGCAACTGGCTGCTGCTAAAGGCGGACAAGGTGACAAAGGTGGGGAAGGTAAGGAAGGTGAGGAAGGGGAATTTAGTCCTGACTCTAGCGAGGGAACTGGTGGACCTGGCACCCCTACCACTGAGCAGCTAGATAAGATGTCTATGCCTGAATACGCTGCTTGGCGGAAAAAGACAATGAAATAAAGGTCGCTCTGTCATTGTCTTAAAGCAAAATCTAAATAAAGGAACAATAAATGGCTACACTTTTAACCCCAAGCATCATCGCTAAAGAGGCGTTGATGGTTCTGGAGAACGAATTGGTCTTCGCTGGTCTTGTGCATCGAGACTACTCCAAAGAGTTCACCAAGGTTGGTAACACCATCACCATCAGGAAACCAGCCAGCTTCACGGCTAATGTGTGGGATGGTAGCGCAATTAACATCCAGGCAATCACTGAAACTCCTGTTAATGTCGTTATGAACACCATTATTGACGTGAGTTTCAATGTGAGTTCTCTGGAGATGACCCAGAACATTGTTAGTTTTTCGGAGCAGGTCATCCGGCCAGCAATGAGGGCGGAGGCACAGAAGCTTGATGAACTTGTGGCAGGGCTCTATGTGGATGTGCCTTATGCAATACCGGTTAGCTCAACAGCAAATGTTGCCGATATTGCTGGTGCAAGAAGGAAGCTCAACCAGAACAAGGTTCCTATGGACAGGCGCTATGGGGTCTTAGACCCGGTATCTGAAGCCAAATACCTTGTTTTGGATGCCTTTCTGCATGCTGAAAAGCGTGGCGATACTGACGCTCTGCGTCAAGGCTCTATGGGTCGTGTTCTGGGTGTTGACTGGTTTATGGACCAGAATATCCCAACACACGTCATAGGCACAACCGATGTTGATGGCACTCTCAATGGCGCACAGGCAAAGGCTAATGTCAGCGTAGTCGTGAACGCCCTTGGCACAGGCAATGTTGCCCAGGGTACTTTGCTAACCATAGCGAATTGTGTTGGCGTCTACCATGTGAAGGATACCGTTGCCATTGCTGGCAATGCGGCTACTCTTAACATCGCTCCTGCTCTTGAGGCAAATGCCACTGATAACGAAGCCGTAACCCTCATTGCCGGTAGGCGCAACCTGGTATTCCACAGGAACGCCTTTGCTCTGGTCACCAGACCACTAGAGACACCCTTTGGTGCTGCCTACGTTAGTGTTGAGACCTACAAGGGGCTCAGCGCTAGGGTTGTCGGTGGATACACGATGGCAAGTAAGGCCGGCACGATGTCCATTGACATGCTGGTAGGTGTGAAGACCCTCACTCCAGAACTGGCAGTCCAACTCTATGACGCTAACTGAGGCGAATAGGGAGGGGGGGTAAACCCCCCTCCCTATTTAGGAGCAAGATGGAAAGGGAACCAATAGATATAGTCTTAATAACGCATAACCACCTTGAGCTAACCATTACTTGTATTAAGGCTCTTTATGAGCATACCAACATACCATTTAGACTGATTATCGTTGACGATAGCACAGACCTAACACCGCAGTATTGTCGCCAATTAGCCAAAGAGAAAGGCAATATTGTTTATACCAGGCAAAGAAAGCCCTTATTGAATAGTAACCGAAAATTTAATATCGGAATTAAGAAAGTGACATCAGATTACTTTGTAGTTATTGGTAATAGTATGACAGTAGAACCATACTGGCTTGAAGGGGCTTTGGAACTAATGGAGAAGGATAGTTCCGTTGGTTGTGTTGGTATGAAACTTCTATATCCTTCTGGCATAATTGAATGTGCAGGTATGACATTCGACCAAGATGGTAACCTATTTGATTATGGCAGAGGTGAATCAGGACACAGGCATGGTTTTATCAGGGAATTAGTTGTTACTAACGGGCCTTACTTACTGCGGAAAGAAGCGATAATAAAGGCTCCTCTTGACACAAAAACTTATATTGCCTGGAGTGGCTTTGAGGATATGGACATGTGCATGACGATACGAGAGGCTGGTTATCGTGTAATGTATTGTGGCACTAGTTGTGCTTATCATCTGGCTAGAGCTACTACAGGCGAGAATCCAGATTTTGCCAAAAATTGGGAGGAAAACAGACAACGCTTTTGTAAGAAGTGGCTAAAGGGGGCCAAGAAATATGTTTGACTGTGTAGTTTACATAGCTGGGCATGGGGAGACGAAGGATGAGACGGCAAGGTGCCTGTGCCAGCTCGCTGCTTATTCAAGACATCGTTTCGATATACGATTCTCCCATCAAGACGCTTTAATTGGTCGGTCAAGGTCAATATGCTGCACCAAATTCCTTCAGGCTGGCGATGCGCCTTTTATGATTTTCGTTGATAGCGATATGTCATTCACTAACGAAGATGCTGAAAAGATACTGGAGGCAATGCAAGCTGGCTATAACATCATAGCTGGCGGATACGCTATGGGAGACGGCAAGCATTTCGCTATTCGTGGGTTAGAGTCAACTATGAATATAGATGGCAAGCCCCAAGAGGTTCAATATGCCTCAACTGGCTTCTTGGGCATCTCCCGCAAAGCACTGATAGACATAGTTAAGAAGCTGAAGTTGCCTCTGTTGCACAAAGGTATTTGGTGCGAGTTGTGGCCTTTCTTTGAATCGGGTAGCGTGCCGAAGGAAGGAATCTACATATCGGAGGATTGGGACTTCTGCAACAAAGCAAGGCGGGCAGGATATAAGGTCTACTTTCATACAGGGGTACTCGTTGGACATATCAAGACAGCAGTGCTACCAGCTCAAGGCGCAATTGAGCCACCCGCTTCTCAGGCACCGGCTACGCCTCTAACTGTAGAATGCCTAATCAAGAGCCTATTGCTTTCTGACCTGGTTGAGTTTTTGAAGACACCGGCAGAGAAACTTGCCGAGGAGTTCAAGGAAACCCCGGAGGAGAAGGTAGCGCAGGAATTTCAAGCGTGGAGTGGTAGTGCTGAGGACTTTTATAAACAGCCTCAGCGTAACTATCTGCTTGAGCTTGCGAGGTTTAATGCTCTTGATGCCTACTGGCAAAGCCAAATTGGACCAATAGGTGAATGGAAAGATAGTAAAATTGTAGATATGGGCTGTGGAATTGGCACTGCGAGTTTGTTTCTGGCAATGAACAGGAACGAGGTAGTTGGCTATGACATATCGCCTACACTTCTTGAATTTGCTGAGTTCAGGAGACAGAGATTCGGCTTTGCCAATGCCACATTCACCTCAGAGTTTCCAGAAGAAGCTTTGAAAAAGGCTGATTTGGTTATTGCGATAGATGTGCTTGAGCACATTGAGGATTTAAGGTCGTTCTTAGTTCGGCTGGGTAGTTGCATGAAAACAGAAGCCAAACTCTACCATATAGATAAATTCTGGGAGAAAAGGCCGTTGCACTTTGACCACTCTGATGACTTCCATGAGTATTTAAGGGAGGCTGGCTTTCTCAAGGTTGAACCTGAGTGGGCAGTAAAGGTTTGAGGAGGGAGAACATTGAAAGGTGAAAGCGTCAAAAAGCCCAGGAAAATAAAAAAGCCAACTGACACTGAGGCTAAATTCCGCAAGGAACTACTGAAGCTACTGGAAAACATCTCTGACAAGCTGGAATTTCTGTGTCAGGATGTAAGGCGAAACAGGGGGTGAACTATGCCCTACGATATTGAGAAGCGCGGTGACAAATGGGTGGTCTTTAATACTGAGACCAAAGCTGTAAAGGGACGGCATGATAGCAAGATAAAGGCACAAAGGCAGATTAACTTGTTGCGTGGTATTGAGAAAGGGTGGCAGCCAACTGGCGCCCCGGCACGAAAGTAGGTGAAATATGAAGACCCTTAGCTCTATTAGAGCCATAATACGCCAAATGCTTCGGGATGAGTTCAGTGGAAGAGACCTACAATGGCAAGATGATGAGCTTGACATCTATATCGGTGAGTGCCTGGCTGAAATATCGGAGCATAGTCCGTATGAGGTCAAGGATACAACGCTGACAACTGTGGCGAACTCCAAAGAGCTTGATATTAGCTCCATAACTGACCTGTTGTCTATAGATAAGGTTGAGTATAAGGTGGGGCAAGACCCGCCGGAGTTCAGGAACTTTGACTTGTGGGGGGATATTCTGACCATAGATATTGAGACGGCACCAGCTACTACCGGGGATGATGTTTATATCTACTGTAATAAGCTACACCAACTGACCGAGGCATCATCTACACTCAAACCTCAACTGGAGAGGATACTGGTTCTGGGCGTGTGTGGTAGTGCGGCTATTGCCAGAGCCGGGTCTCTAATACCTAAGGTAAATATAGGTGGCGGCAGAACGCCAGCCGATATGCAAGCTTGGGGGATGACTAAACTGGCTCTTTACCGGGCTGACCTTCGGCGGTTAGTGAAGCCTAAAACTCAGGAGAGACATCCAAGAGACTAACCAGATTAAATACCCATTCGACAAGCCTGAGCAATCAGGCTTTTTTATTAAGAAAAAGGAGGATGACATGCAGAAATCAGATAAGGGGCAATGGAAATGCCAATACAGGCTAGAAAAGCGTGAAGGCGATATAAACGCCTGTAAGACACCAGAGGAAAGGTTAGCCTTTCTTCAGAACACTATACCCTATGAGGTAATAGAGGGAGAGGGCAACCTGTTACTAAATGAAGGCATAAATGCTTTGTGGTCAATACTATGTGAGACCACACCAACTGAAGTTCGCTACACTAATGCCACTTCTAGAATAGGTGTAGGCAATGGCTCAACGGCTGCTGCTGCCACAGATACTGGTCTCCTTGGGGGTTCAACGGCTTTCAAGCCTATGGAATCAGGCTTCCCTACCTTTAGCACATCTCAGAAGGCTACCTTCAAATCCAGCTTTGGTGATGCTGATGCTAACTTCGCTTGGGAAGAGTGGACAATAGATAATGGGGCTACTCCTAACAAGAACCTGAACCGAAAGGTTGAGAGTCTAGGGACCAAAACAACAGGGACGTGGACGCTTGAAGTGAGCGTAACTTTAAGCTGATGGGGTGAAGCTAATAGGAGACAATCGTGTTCGTAAAAGTAGAGCCTAGTGGGTGCTGTGAACGCAAGGGATTGGTTCAGATTCGCTTCTGTATGTATCTTGGCGAGAGCGACTATGGCTATGAGAAGCACCATATCCTAAGACCCATAATACCCCCAGAAGGATATACAGGGGAGATGGATGGCTTATCGCCAAAGGATATAGAGGACTATCAGAACTGGCTGGACAGCCTTCCTAAGGTATGGCAGACCAATCCCTTCCACAATCACTTTATCTATGTTGAGCCTGAAATCTCAGACGAAGAAATAATGGCTCAGATGCAGTTCCACTTACCCAACTTCTATGCTGCTTGGTGTGCTGGTAAGCCTATACGGGCTGGCTGGGATGTAAAGACAAGAATACACCCTAAGCGTTACGACAGGATAGAAAGCCTAGAAGCATACGCTTTCAGGAAGGCTATATGTGAGGAAAGGGTGCAAGCTGTTAGAAGCATCCTTGCCCAGATAGAGACAAATGAGAAGGGGGAGACCTTCCCTGCTACTGCCATTCTTATTGGGCCAGGTGCGATAAACAGAGTTACTGTTGCTACTACAGCTTATACACTTATTGGTTTGGATAACCCTGCTAATGCTACTGGCAAGATAACCTCTTTTGAATTATGGTTTAATACCAACGCCACTGGTGTAAAGGTTGGCACATTTTATGGTAGTGGAACAGATTACACTAGCCGTGATGTTGAAACTGTCGGGAATGTTACATCGGGGTCAAAGCAGACATTCTCAGGGCTAGATTGTGATGTGGAAACAGGTGATTTCGCTGGCGTGTATCCTGCTACGGGGGAGATAGAGTGGGATAATACTTTAGAGCTTGCAGGTGCTCGTCATAAAATAGGAGACCAGTTTGGTGCTGGGCAACAGACATATACAGTTGCTGCTGCAATGGCTCCAAGTATCTATGGCACAGGGGAGACACCACCAACTGAGAAAAGTGGAACTGATACTGGGTCAGGGGTAGATGCCAAAGCCTCTGGCAACCCGATAGCTACTTTAGTGCTGGCTGAAACTGGGGTAGGCGTAGAAGCTCTAGGAGATAGGATATTTGACGCTGCCGAAGTAGGACTGGGGGCGGATTTAGCTTTACTCCTAGCCGAATTTAGTAAGGTTGATACTGCAGTAGGCATAGATATAATCATAGCCTTCTTGAAGGTAGCTCAGAAGTTTGGAGTAGATAGCGGTATTGGAGTTGATGTGTCTGCTCCTCTGAAGGCTTTCTTCAGTGGACTGGATGCAGGAGTAGGCGTAGAGGCAATCGTCTCAAGGGATTTAGCTCTCACAGAGGCTGGTTTAGGAGTAGATGCCAGGATTGCTCTGCTGGCAGGTTTAATAAGAGCTGATGCTGGGGCGGGAGTTGATATATCCAGTAGAAGTTTCTTAGTCTACGACTCTGGGTTAGGAACAGATATTGCCGGCCCACTTTTAGTTACTATAATAAGAACTGATACTGGCTCAGGGGTTGATATAGCCTATATGTATATTCCTCCTTCTAAGTTAGTGTCCCTGATAGCATCTCTACCTTCTAGGCAGATTATTGCCACTTTACCCAAGCGAGAAATAATAACTACAGTAGGAGATAGATTATGAACCTTTTTGTCAAGAAGGGTGATTATGGCTATATCATACAAGCCGAGGTGAGAAAGGCAGACACTTCACCATATAGTCTAAATGGGTTCACAGTGAAGATGAAGGTATGGGTTAAGGATGGAGCTCTTAAGTGGACAATAGATGGAACTATTACTGACCCAACTTCAGGCAAAGTGGACTTTCCTATTCTTATCACTCATTTCACCGATATTGGAACATTTGATGGTGAGATTGAGCTAACAAAGTCTGGTGTGGTAGAAAGTACCAGAACCTTCAGTCTTATTGTTCGAGAAAGCCTATGAGAATTTTAAGCTCAACATTATTAGCCGAGCAGAAAAAGAAGTCCCTAACGCCTCTGGTCAAGATTGTCCTTACTTTTGGGGCGACCAGTTATATTTACACTAAAAGCCGTATCCTTGATATAAACCACCCTGAGCAGCCCTACAATCAACACGCAGAGGTCTTTTTAGACAATAGTGATGGTGAGCTCACTAATATTGACCTGAAGGGATTCAAGGGGATTATCAGCAAGGGTGCTTTAACCAGTGCCGGTGAGGAGTATGATGCCTCGGCACCGTTGTGGGTAATATCCCAGCAGTTTAACTCGTCCCCCGGGAAGCTGGATTGCACGCTTTCGCTTATCGGCATACCTAATTTGCTGGCTGAGGACAGGGCTAGTGCTCTATATCAGCCTGACGAGACGGACACCAAGACAGTCAAGACACTTATCGGTGAGATATTAGGGGCTACATTAGCTCCTTTTAGCCACTGCAAAGCCTATGAGGTGGTTTGGGATAGCGAAGATGCCTTAATTGATGTCTATATGCCAAAGGACTCTTTAAGAATTTATGTCGGGAACTCGAGGCTGGGAATCGTAAGGAAGCTACTTGATGATACCAAGTGCATGATGCTTGCCAAAGCTGACGGTAAAATCCACATCTTACAACCTGTCATTTCGGGTAGTGTTTACGATTACGAATACTCGTTAGAAACAGGGCATACCTTCTTCAGCAAGGCGACCCGCAACCGATTGGTTATCCCAGGTTGCATAATAGTCCAGTCTCAACCGGATGATGACCCTCAATACTCTGGGGAAGCTAAAGACCCCTCATACGATTCGCTACCAGATGAACTTAAACAGCCACAGTATGAGCAAATGTATCTTGCCAACGATGCACAAGCGGTTGAGATAGCTGAGGCAATCCTTTCCAAGTATCAACTCTGGGCGGAAGCAGGGTCGGCCGATGTGCCAATGAATGTCGGGGCTGAGGTCTTTGACTATGTGAGGGTGGTTGATGCTCGCCAGGGTGATGAGAGAACAGGTAACATAGGGTCTCTTACCCGGCATTACAACGCCGAGAAGCGTGAGTGGAGAATGACCTTTAGCTTCGGTGGCTGGCTATCGGTTCGTAAGTTATTAAACGATATAGAAACTAATCCTTCGGGCTTCGGCAGTGCAGGTCAATCCCTAGCAAGGTTGAATGTAAAAGATGCCTATATCGAGAATTTACTGGCTAAGAATATGGCTTTTGTCTGGCTCGACCCCGATAACACGATTGACCTGTCCAAGATAGGCGATAACCTGGATAACCTGCCTAATGGGGTAACTTATGCTCGGGTAAAGACATTGCACCTTTCTGCCGAAGGTGGCATTAAGCTAGATGAGAACATTCTGTATGCTAACAATTATAACCCGGTCACTAAAGAACATGAGATTAAAAAACAAACTACGGCGCCTGCCTCACCTGAAACTGGCGACCTCTGGCTGGATACATCGGTTACTCCCTCTATTATGAAGCGATGGAGTGGCAGTGCTTGGATAAAATGCGACCCGGCTAACCTGGATGACCTACCTAGTGGGACGCTTTATCAAAGAACCCTGAGTTCAGCTCTAACACCTGCTGGACTGGTTCTACTAGACCAAACAATGGCAGGCGTTATGGGGTTGGTCAAGAGCACAGATATTTCGGCGGGGCATATTAAGTTAGAAACAACCGTGGTTTCTGGCGAGTGGTATGACGAAAGCGGCGTAGAAATTGATGCTACTCACGGTATCAATATCTATGGCAAGGATAATGCCTTTACAACACGAGCCACAAAGACTGGTCCCATTCAATGCTATGTCGGAGCTGACGGCAAGATATATGCTGGGGCTGGAGCGGTAGTCCTTGATGCTAGTGGGATAAAGGTTGTTGGAGAGTCTATTGCATTCTATTACTCTACCACTAAAAGAGGTTTCGTTAAGGGCACCTCTTCTGGTTTTGTAGTGGTTAGTTGGGGCTGTAATGCGTATTTTGAAGCTGCTGCTGGCTATGATGTCCATATTCGTGGTAGAGATATACGCATTTCTGACCCTACGGGAGTCAGAGGGGCACTTAGATTTCCACTTTCAGGAGGTATTATTCTCAATCAGGTAGCAGTGGCACAAGCTGGTAGTTTAAAGTGGGATGGAGCTGGTGGGCTTTATGTGCACGATGGTTCTACTTGGAGACATATAACATAAATTAGGATTGAAAGAAGGTAAATGAAAAGATTAACTGTGGTATGCATTCCTTCTTGGCCTTGGTCTAAAAAAATATACGGAGCCGATTATAAGAAGTAGAATTCCTGCTAAAACCGTCATTACCCCATCAATAGAGTTTGGGAATGATAACCACCAAACTGAACTAAATTTAAAACCGAAGCCAATTTCAAATGCACCGACTACCATAACGAAAAAACCCAATGGTGTTCTAAATTTCTGATTCAAAGTTTATCCTCCTTTAAATCTGTCTGAACAGTTCCTTATTTTAAGATAAGCATAACCACATTTTCAAAAATCTGTCAAGTTTAGAGGTGCAAAATGCCACAAATTTTATTCAGCTTAGTTTTTAATACCGAGACTAAGGAACTCACCTATGTCTCAAATATTCAGCCCCCGGAGGCACAACTACCGATGGCACAACAGCTCATTCAAAACGCTATTGTGAGCGAGGCAGTGAGTAAGGCTACGAAGGAGACTCAAATTGCCGCCGACAAAGAATCAGAAGAAAAGGGCAAAGAAGAAGGCAAGGCGTAAGGGCAGGGGGAATAAGGGCGGATGAATGTAGATGACATTAGAAGGGCTTTGTTACACTTCCCGGTGGGAGTATTTGTAGCTTGGCTGATTTTAGTTAATCCGGCATTGGGGATAATGCTGGGTATTACATTCTTAGTCTATGAGATTATGAATGATTGGCGTAAGAAGGATTGGTCATATAAGGATGTATATGGCTATGCTTTCGGACTGGCAGTAGGTTCACTTTTAATATTTATTTAGGAGTAAATTATGGAAGTTAATTTAATTGAGTCACTAGCTTCTCTAGGTGTGGGTGCAGTATTTGGCTTGGTAGTATTCTTCTTTTATAGGATAGACCGAAAGAGTACCGAGAAGATGTGGCGTGAGTCTAAGAAGTTCACAGAAGATAGGCTAACAGAGTTGATTGGCAAGGACCGGGAATCTAGGGAAGAGAATACCAAAGCCCTCACTGAGCTCATCACTACCCTTCAGCGTATCAACGGGAGATTGAAGTAACTATGGGGGATGATATGGGCTGTAGATGCGGGGGACATTATGTATTCGTAGACGGGCAACTGAGGTGTTTTGGCTGCGGTAAACTTGCTCCCTTTCAACCGGTGCCTGACCATAAACAGCTACTTATTGAAAACGCTAAGATGAAGGAGCGAATAGCAGAGCTAGAACGCTTACTCGAAGGATCCCACCGGATATAGGGGTAGGAAATGTTTGATAACTTTGAGCTATTTATGTATCCAGACGATAAGGGCGGGCATATAATAGGGTTTAGGGTACCTGAGTTAAACAAGATTAGGGGATTGGTGCAGTTTTCCAGTTTAGGGGATTTAGAACAGTTTGGAGAAGCTATACTTAAATATTGTGATGAGCAGAAAGCA
>SDBT01003488.1_pt1 | contig 27157 bp, 26 predicted proteins | sample 2277101 | NCBI WGS metagenome assembly SDBT01 (sample SAMN10404973, study PRJNA504765) | marine sediment metagenome | isolation source: marine sediment core GS10_PC15, 103 cmbsf | place: Arctic Ocean: Southern Knipovich Ridge | collected 2010 | reverse complement strand
TATATACCTGGGCAGCAGCAATGAATGGTGCCGGAAGCAGCAATGCAAACCCAAGTGGTGTTCAGGGAGCTTGTCCGACTGGCTGGCACCTTCCTAGTGAGGTTGAATGGAAACAGTTAGAGATTTTTTTAGGTATGGACCAAGCTGCAGCTGATAGTGAAGGTTGGCGAGGGACAGATGAAGGCGGCAAACTTAAGGAGATTGGTACTACTCTCTGGAGAAGCCCGAATACTGGAGCCACTAATGAATCTGGTTTTACTGCCCTTCCAAGTGGTTACCGCTACAAGGATGGTAGGTTTAATGATATTGGCATTGGAGGTTCCATCTGGGCGGCTACGGAGTATGATGGTTCGGGTGCCTGGAGTCGATACTTGAATAGTGGTTTAGCGGGTGTGTTTCGGAATGTTAACGATAAAGGATTTGGATTCTATGTTCGCTGTCTTAGAGATGAGGGTCCACCTTCCTTGCCAACTGTTGTAACTACCTCAATTACTGGCATTACAATATCATCAGTGCAATCAGGTGGGGAGGTTACATCCAATGGAGGTGCTTCAGTAACAGCACGAGGAGTTTGCTGGAGCACAACATCAAGTCCTATAATTACGGATAGCAAAACGAATGACGGAACTGGTGCTGGAAGCTATACAAGTTCAATAACAGGATTGGATTGTAATAGGTCATATTTTGTAAGAGCTTACGCTACAAATTCTCTTGGTACCGCATATGGATCTCAAGAAAGTTTCACGACAAGTCAATGTCCAGTGAGCCCACCAATAGTTACAACCACACCTGTTAACAGTATTACGGAAACTTCAGCTCAGAGTGGAGGTGATGTCACTAGTGAAGGAGGAGACGCAGTAACTGCTCGAGGAGTCTGCTGGAGTACAAATTCGAATCCGACAACTGCAGATCCAAAAACGACAAACGGATCAGGAATAGGATCCTTCATCAGTAATATAACTGGTTTGACATTTGGAACAACTTATCATGTCAGAGCTTATGCCATAAATTCTGTTGGAACAACATATGGTTCAGATATTAGTTTTACAACAAATATCGAAGGTGTTCCATCAGTAGCGACTGCTTCTGTCACATCTATTACAGCATTTACGGCCACCTGCGGTGGAAATGTTTCATCAGATGGAGGATCGGCAGTAACAGCCCGTGGTGTGTGTTGGAACACTTCAGGAAGTCCCACTATTTCAGATTTAAAGACAACAGATGGAACTGGAAATGGACCATTTGTTAGTAACATAACCGGTTTATCGCCTGGAACATCGTATTATGTAAGGACATATGCAACAAATAGTAATGGTACTGGGTATGGTTCTTCAATTAGTTTCATTACTCCTACAGGTATTGTAGCTTACTATCCTTTTAATGGAAATGCAAATGATGAAAGTGGCAATAGGAATGATGGAATTGTCAATGGAGCTGTGCTATCTAATGATAGGTTTGGCAATGCCAATAGTGCTTATCAATTTGATGGAGTAGATGATTACATTGATATCGGAAACCAAGTTAAACCTATTCTTCCATTGTCTGTTTCATTTTGGATAAAAGCTGAAGATCATCCAACCTATTCTTATTCTTGCTTTAGAAATGATTTAGTTGACCACGCTGGGAACCGCTACGGGATAAGTATTCATTCTACTTCTACAGGTGAGATTATGTGTCAAGTCTATAATGGTGGATATTCCCTTTCATCAAATAGGTATGATAAAGTAACTACGTATGCAGTAATTACACCTGGTTTATGGCAAAATATGACTTTCGTTTTAGGAACTGACCGTCAGATAGATATATATGTAAATGGTATTCTTCAAGAAAGCTTGGTCGGAAATGGCACTGGAACAAGCTTGGGTTACTCAGCACAGAATGGAGGCATAGGGGCAGAGGATCTTAATAGTCCTGATGAATCTTTTAAAGGCTTGATTGACGATTTAAGAGTTTATAATCGTGCTCTTAATGAGACAGAAATTGAAAATTTATCCCTCTAAGAGTGTGCCCAAGAGTAAAAACAATGTAGTCAATACGCTAAGCTTCTGCAATAAAGGGACTTGGTACCTTCATCTCTTTTAATGATACTGATCCATTAACAGATATATTATAGGTGTTCGGGTATGCTCTCTTTAAAGTTGCATTGCAGATTACATGGGCCATAGGTATCAACATAAACCGCAAGCCTAACTGTTGATAAGGGCGAGACTGCGGCATCTAATATTAATCACCTGCATGAAAAAAGAATGCAAGATCGACCCCTATTCGGATGCCTATTGAATAAAAGATCACATAAATAGCTTAATTACAGCCGTATACAAGTACAAGTTCGACTCCCCGCAGGATTGAGATTACGCATGCCCACCTTCGCTCTTGCTAACTTTTTGCCTTGAAAGGCAGAAATGTCATGAAGTCTGCATGATGTACGATATAAGCCTCGGTGCTGCGTTTGACCAACTCTCCCTCGCCGGCATGGGTGGCAATAATGTGGCACACCTCGGGGGGGATTCCGCAACTTTCTGCCAGCGAGACGCCCGAGAAGGGATGACGAAGGTATTTTCCGTAGGTTCCCTGGATGGCGTTTCCATCCTCGTCCAGCACATATTCCAGTAGTTTCCCTACATCGGCGAGGATGGCTCCCGACAGGAGCACGTCCATATTCACAGGTAGTTCATCACCGAAAAATTCATTCATCTTATTGCCACTGTCCCGGGCAATATGTACAACAGCTCTTTTGTGGTCCATGAAGGACACCTTCAGATTGGGGCCACACAACAGTGTAAAGGGGATCCGTTTCAAATCATTGGCTGTAAGGACACTCTTTTCCAGTGCAGCTTCCCAGACCCTGGCTGTCTTCAAGCGGAGTTCAGGATTGCCGATCCATTCAATTTCTGGCCAAAGCTCTAAAATGTTGGGATTGATTGATTTCATTACATGGAATTAAAGGTTTTCAATGATGGCGTCGGCCATCTGACTGGTAGAAGCAGCTCCATGGTCGATTACATCTGCACGTCCAGTCATCTTCATCATATCATAGGACCGTACGCTTCCTTCCAGGATCACCTTTGAAATAGAGTTTCTGATTCTCAACGCAATCTCAGTTTCACCGACATGGTCCAGCATCATACAGGCCGATTCCATCATGGCAATGGGATTTACAATACTTACCGGATAGTCGGCATATTTAGGAGCTGATCCGTGGGTAGGTTCAAATACAGAGACTTCCTCTCCCAGATTAGCACTGCATGCGAAACCCAGTCCCCCGATCAATCCTGCAAATCCGTCCGAAACAATATCTCCAAACATATTCCCGGCAACAATCACTCCGTAGTTTTCAGGATTTTTGGTGAGCCACATCATCTGGGCATCGATGTTGGTGTTCCATAATTCAATATCCTGAAAATCAACTGACTGAATCTCCTGAGCCATCTTATACATCATCCCTGAAGTCTCTCTGATCACATTTGGTTTTTCACAAACCGTAACACTTCTATATCCAAATTTACGGGCATGTTCGAAGGCAGCTCGCAGAATCCGCTCGGTGGCTTTCTTCGTAAATATCCTCGTGGAAATGGAGAGTTCTTCTACAGGAACATCTCCAAAGTTTTGCACAAATTTGGGGTGGGTTGCCAGGCCCTGATAAACAATATCAGGAGGATTACTCCACTCCACACCGCCATAAAGACCTTCTGTATTCTGCCTGAATATGGCCACATCAATTTCTGGCTCTTCGACGGTATTCCCCGGACCACGGCGGATGAAATTAAGGGGATTGCCTTTGTACGTTTTACATGGTCTGATGCATACATCGAGGTTGAAGTACTGCCTTAGACCAACAATCGGGCTTGAATAGATAAAACCTTTGTCTTTCAGCGATGCATCCAATTCTGCTGCAGCGGCATCCTTGGGTTTGCTGGTAATGGCTCCAAACAGACCTATCTTATTCTTTTCCAATAGTTTAATGGTTCGATCTGGCAGAGGATTTCCCTCCATCTTCCAGAATTCCCATCCAATATCACCTTCCACATAATCGGCATCAAATCCTGCCTTATTCAGTACCCTGATGGTCTCTTCGAGTACAACCCTTCCTATGCCATCACCGGGAAGTGCAACAATGGTCCGTTTTTGCATGTTCATAAACTAATTAGAGTGAAGTTTCAGATTTGTTATATTTGTCAAATGTAGAATTTTATTGGGTCTCAATGATTGTTATTTTTCATATTTGGGACAAAAATACTGCATAACATAAAGCCAAAATATTCAATCCGTATATGCAAAAGATAAATGAGCTCCAGCCCCTGGAGGTATGGTCTTTTTTTAATGAAATTCTCTCCATTCCAAGGATCTCCAAGAAGGAGGAGAAAATCATTGCTTACCTTGAAAAATTTGCAAATGAACATAAACTGTCACACAAGAAAGACAGGGTAGGGAACCTGTTGATTTCCAAGCCTGCCACGAAAGGATTTGAGAATCGAAAGGGAGTGATTCTGCAATCCCATGTAGATATGGTGGGTGAAAAACATGCAGAGGTAAACCACGATTTTGACCGTGATCCCATACAAGCTTACGTGGAGGATGGATGGGTCAGAGCCCGGGGTACAACCCTGGGAGCTGATGATAGCATTGGAATCGCCGCTTCTATGGCCATTCTGGCATCTCATGAGTACAAACACGGACCGCTGGAGTGCTTGTTTACTGTTGATGAGGAGAGTGGAATGACTGGAGCATTTGGCCTCCAACCCGGGTTTCTCAAGGGAACTATATTGCTGAATCTGGATTCGGAAGATGATGGTGAGATTTTCATCGGTTGCGCAGGAGGGATTGATACGGTAGCCACAGTTAAACATAAGAAGAAGCGGGTAAATCGAAACTCCATCGCACTTCGGGTCATTGTTGGCGGATTGCAGGGGGGACATTCAGGTGACGAGATCCATAAGGGTTTTGGGAATTCTATAAAAATTCTGAACCGATTCTTGTGGAACGCTGACCAACGGTTTAAGATCAGGTTATCGGGTATGGAGGGAGGAAAAGCCAGGAATGCTATTCCCAGGGAGGCTGAAGCGATCATCACATTGGCACCCAGGAGTCTTGAACTTATCAGGGTTTATTTTGAGTCTTTCGTAAGTATTTTGAAGAAGGAACTTGAGGTGGTGGAACCGGAATTTCATATGGCATTGGAACTGACCGGTCTTCCTGAGTTTGTAATGACCCGAAAGCAACAAAGAAATCTGTTCAACTCTCTATATGCTTGTCCACATGGAGTGATTGCAATGAGCCAGGAGATCCAGGGGCTGGTGGAAACTTCCACCAATCTGGCTTCCATCAGGAGTATGGTAAACGATTCCGTGGAAATTGTGACTAGTCAGCGCAGCAGTGTGGAGTCTGCCAAGCTGGACATTGCCGACCGGATGACTTCTCTTTTCAAGCTTATGGGAGCTAACGTCAGGCATTCGGATGGCTATCCTGGTTGGAAGCCTGACATGTCCTCTGAGGTACTAAAAGTTGCTGTGAATGGTTACAGGGAGCTGTTTGATGATGCTCCAGACGTAAAAGCGATCCATGCCGGGTTGGAATGTGGACTTTTTCTGCAAAAGTATCCAGCTTTGGATATGATCTCTTTTGGCCCCACAATCAAAGGAGCCCATACTCCGGAAGAACGGATTCGGATCGATACTGTGGACAAATTCTGGAAATTCCTGCAATTGATGCTTGAGAATATGCCTGTGGTGAGTTCCTAGTGCCTGGTGATTAGCACCTAGTGCCTACTGGACAGGTTCAAAATCTGATTTGGTAACACCACATACCGGACAAACCCAGTCTTCAGGGATCTTTTCAAATGGTGTACCCGGGGCTATTCCGCTGTCAGGATCGCCCTCTTCAGGATCATAAACAAAACCACAGATGGTACATTGGTATTTTTGCATTACTTAATCCTTTTTTTACTGATTAGAGCCAAAATGCTTCCCGTCACTACTTCACCTGTTGTGGGATCCAACTCCGACCCATTCATGCTATGCGGGATAAGGTAAACAGCAAGCATAACCAGAGAGGCGCCAATAGCCAGCCATCTGCCATATGATTTTTTTCTCAGGAACCAGGCAACAGCGAAGGCTACCAGGGCGAAAACCACTTTGTTATCTGTCAGGTCTTCACCAATGGGCCATCCTGTCCAGTAATCGCCAAAAGCAAATTTTTGTACAATTGGACCAAAAACAAACCCTCCCAACAGCAGGAAGATGATGGTCATTCCAATATATCTTTTGTAAACAGGCATATTTGCCAGTGCGAAGAAAATGGTGGCCATGGACCAGATCACAGTGAGAACCATGAGCAGTATATGTGGGATCTGGGCCCAACCGGGAACAGATCCTTTAAACCGTACCACAACATTTTCCTCGTCTCCCAGCTCAATAATCTGTCCATCAACCTTTAATTCAAGGTGATATTCCACTTTTCCTGCCGGAGGCTGGTGAGGCAATGCCATCGACAGGAATTCTTCCTTGCGAACCAACTGCGCGGTTTCCCAGGGGTTTTCTGTGGGAAACTTTCTATAAATAATGTTTCCTTCGAACTGTTCAGGTAGTTCAAGCTCCACGGGACAGTCGGTATCTCCACCATGGGAGCGTGGAAGTTCGAATTCGTACTCGATCCCATTGTGTGAAATTTTATAATCCTTTTCGTAGGTGGGACCTGTTAGCCTTTGGTATACCATGGTGCCCAGTGAGACGACCACGGCTAAAATCCAATATATTACCTTTTTACTCATCATTTTGATTCTTTTTTGTTGATATTTTCTTAACTCTTATTACAAGCGGATTACCAATTCCAGACTATCTTCATCACGCTTTACAGTAACGACAATAGACATCCCTTCTTTCAGCTGACCCAGGCGGCTCATGTAATCATATATATTTCCCACTTTTTTTCCTTCGATGGCAACAATGATGTCACCCTTCTGGATTCCGCCAATTGCTGCTGGTTTTCCTTCAGTTACGAACATCACAGGCATACCCTCACTACCATCATAGGTCATATCGGGCATAAGTCCCAGGGTAATCCCGCCCCGACGACCGCGGGAAGAGCCGCTTACTTTGGGACCGGCCTCCGTAAAAGCGATCTTCTCCCTGGTATTGGCAAGAGCTTCAGCAATCTCTGCAATATAAATCAAAACCTCCCTTTCGCCTTCCAGGTTGATCCGGGAAAGATTATCAGATGGTGTATGGTAATCAGGATGAGCACCAGTAGAAATAAAGATTACTGGTACATCCTTGGCATAAAAAGATGCGTGGTCGGATGGACCGTATCCCTCCTTTGAAAACTTCAAATTAAATCCGTACGGAACGTTCAGGGAATCAAGCAGATGTTCAAAATCCGGTGAGGTTCCGATTCCACCAATCTGCAGCTGTCGTTCCTCATTCAATCGACCCACCATATCTATATTGATCATGGCCTGAACCTTGGAAAGGTCAATGGATGGATTTTCGGTGAAATACCTGGATCCCACAAGTCCCATCTCTTCTGCCCCGAAGGTGATAAACAGCATGCTACGGGAAGGATCCCTGGATACCAGGTATTCCGAAATCTCCATCACACCAGCCACACCCGAGGCGTTGTCATCTGCACCGTAATGAACAGCTACTGTGTCGGGCTGCCGGGATGAAGAACCTGCTCCACCCATGCCCAGATGGTCATGGTGGGCGCCCAGGATCACATATTGTGACCGCATCGAGGCATCAGACCCCTTCAGCATGGCGATTACATTTTCCGTTTCCATTTTTTTAGGCTGCAGGTCAACAGAAATATTGACCGGCAATCCTGTGGCAAATGATACAGGTTGCAATTGGGTTGCAATTTGTGATTCATATACAGAGATGCTGTCAGCTTCAATGGAACTGAGAAGCTGGTCTAAAGCATTACGACTCATGTGGATCACAGGAATGGACAAAGGGTGCTGTTTTCCTTTGAGTTCCACCAGGTGATCTTCTGGGTCAAATGAGTATCCTGAAACCAAAATCACACCGGCAGCACCCTGATCAGAAGCAATCAGCGCCTTGCCCCGATCCTCACTGTAGTTTACATAGGGAGAGGAGCCATCTTGCTCTCCAGGAACCCCCCTTAGCAGGATCACCCATTTGTCCTTTACATCTAAAGTTGCATAGTCATCCCAGTGATTGTCTGCATCATCGATTTGAAATCCATATCCGGCAAATACAACTTCAGAAGTTACAGACCCGGAAGCACTAAAGGAAAAAGGACGAAAATCGGTATCAGGAACAAGTTCTGTATCTCCGAAAGCAACCATGTTTGCCGGTCCCGCTTCAATATCTGTAACGATCTCAAACAGCTGCACTCCTTTCTTCTCATACAGCTTCAATCCTGCCTTCTTGAATTCTGAGGAAATATAATCCGATAACAGTTGATCTTCCGGTGTACCAGGATACCTCCCTTTAAGTTCATCAGAAGCCAGGTAGGATATGTGGTTTTCGATCTCGCTGGTGGTGATTTCCGTTTCAATCCGGGGCTGACAGGAGAGTATCGTGACTGACGCTATTAGAGCTAGTGTTATTCTTATCATCTTAAGTAATTGTATTACAGTGTTATGCATTCTTAATTTATACTGAGTCAAAAGAGTCGCAAGATACGATTTATAATTTTTTTTAAAAATTCTTGACACGAATTAAGAAAGATCATATATTTACGAAATGGTTTAACGAATTCGTCAAACCTAATTGTAAAACCATATTATAAATAATGGTCCTCAATACAGAAACAGAACAAAAGATCATTGCATCAGCAGAAAAGCTGTTCTACCAAAAGGGTAAAGCTGGTACCTCAATGCAGGATATTGCTGATGATGCAGAGATTAACCGCACATTACTGAACTACTATTTCAGAAGTAAGGATCAACTGTTTGAAGCAGTTTTCAGGAGTGCATTGTCAAGATTCGTACCCAGCCTTGCTGTCATGATGCACTCCGATATGACCTTTAAGGAATATATTCCTAACCTGATCGAAACAGTGATCGATGTAATGCTTGAGAATCCCCAAATCCCCATATTCGTTTTGCAAGAGCTCTCTTCCAATCCCGATCGGATGCCGCAAATTATCAAAGAGATGGGGATTGATCCTGCAGTGGCAATGAAAAAAATGGAGAGTGCAGAAGGGAAAGAACAAGGAACACTCATGGATTCACGGCAGGTCATATTGAACATTCTGAGCCTCTGTATCTTTCCCTTTGCAGCCCGTCCTGTGGTTACGGAGATCCTCTTTAATGGTGACAATGATGCATACATAGCCGCTATGAAACAGCGGAAACAAATGCTTCCATTGTTGGTGGAGAAATTTATGATTCAAAATACAAACTCATGAGAGCAGCAGCTGTTATCCAGTTCCTGGTCATTTCGCTGACCATAGGTGCACAGGATACCATTACACTATTTGGTTGTCATAAGCAAGCATTCGAAAATGCCCCGCGGCTGAATGACCGGGAGTTCATTCGGCAGATAGGCGAATTAAGGGTGGATAATGCTTCCACTATTTGGTATCCATCGTTGAATCTCAATGGAAAAATGAGCTACCAGTCCGATGTAGTCACTGTCGCGCTGACAGATCCTTCCATTCCAGTGGCATTTCCGGAAGTTCCCCACGACCAGTATGGACTGAATGTGGATATCGCCCAAACTTTGTATGATGGTGGGATTACGAAGCAGAAAAAATATTTTGAGCAAGCCACCGTAGCCGCCGATCTCCAGCAGGTGGAAGTGGACCTCTATGGACTAAAAGCGAGGGTGAATCAATTCTATTTTGCCATCCTTGTGCTACTGGAAAGCAGGAGAAACCTTGATATTCACATGGAGAACCTGGTGAAAAGACATGAAGTAATGGAGTCTGCCATCGAACAGGGGACTCTATTGGAAGTTGAGCTAAAGATCATTGATGTGGAAATATTAAAAGTTAAGAAGTCCATGCTGGAAATTGATGCACGAACGAAATCCTACATTGGGGCTCTGTCCGTATTATGTGGAGATGAATTCCAGGAAGGAGTTCAATTAGAAAAACCTGAATTGGATGGATTCCAGGATGAGAGAGGTTCAAGGCCTGAATACCAATGGTTTGATTTAAAAGATGCATCCATGGAAGCGGGGAAAGAACTTATTGAAAAAAAGAGAATGCCGGTCCTCTATGCGTATGGCCAGACAGGCTATGGAAAACCTGGATATAATCTGATGAACAGTGAGTGGGATTTCTACTACATGGTAGGAGCCGGACTTCGTTGGAATATTTGGGACTGGAACAGCAACAACAGGGAGCGTCAGGTGATTGAGCAACAACAGCATATATTACAAAATAAGCGGGCTGCTTTTGATAAGGAGCTTCTTTCACTCACTGTCCAGGAGGAGGCGAAAATTGAGCAATATCAAAAGTCCATGGAGCTGGAGAAACAAGTATTGAAGCTGCAGGAGGAGATATCAGAACATGCTGCCACAAAGCTGGCAAACGGTACCATAACCGCTACAGAATATATCACTGAACTGAACAAAGAGAGCCTGGCACGGAACAATCTGGCCACTCACCAGGTACAATTGATGCAATCCATAGCCAATTATCTGACCATTCAAGGGTTCTTGTAAAACATACATTATGAAGGATATAAAATATTTCATAGGAGCATTATTTCTCATTTTCCATGGATGTAACAGCTCTGAAAACCAGGCTGATGCTTATGGCAATTTTGAAGCCATCGAGGTAATGGTATCGGCCGAAACCCCAGGCAGAATTTTGAACTTTGATCCGGAGGAAGGTGAAGCACTCCAACAAGGTCATGTAACAGTTGTGGTTGACTCTACCCAATTGCATTTAAAAAAGAAACAACTCCAATCAGGCGTTGCTTCCCTGAGATCAAAAATAAACACCCTTGATGCTCAGGTTCATGCCAGCCAGGTGCAGATGGAGAACCTTGCGAGGGAGAAAAGGAGAATCGATAAACTGTATGAAGGGGGCGCTGCAACTTCCAAGCAACAGGATGATGTCAATGGGCAAATTGACCTGCTTGAGGCTCAGATCATCGCTTTGGAATCACAAAAGGCATCGGTTTATGCTGAGAGAAATACACTGAATGTACAGATCCAGCAGGTGGAAGATCAGATCTGGAGGTGTGCTGTACGAAACCCCCTGGACGGTATTTTGCTTACCAAATACAAAGAGGAGGGTGAGATTGCTGTACCCGGACAATCGCTCTATAAAATGGCTAACATGGATGAGCTTATCCTCAGGGCTTACGTGTCGGGGGAACAGTTATCAGAGATAAAGACAGGAGAGACGGTGAGGGTGCGGTTTGATGTGCCTGGTGGGATGGAGGAGGTACCCGGAGTGGTACACTGGATTTCACCGCGTGCGGAGTTTACCCCTAAAATTATCCAGACAAAAGAAGAACGGGTCAACCTGGTGTATGCCATTAAGGTGGAGGTATCAAATGACGGGCGACTCAAGATTGGAATGCCAGGGGAGGTGCTTTTTTAATACAGGATCTTGATATGTCAGTGATTGTTGAGCATATAGATAAGACTTTCGATACCACTTTGGCACTTAAACAGGTGGATTTTGAAGTGAATACGGGCGAGTTATTTGGCCTGATCGGACCCGATGGTGCCGGTAAGTCAACCCTGTTTCGCATCATGGCATCACTGCTGATTCCGGATTCGGGGTTTTGCAGCGTACAAGGGTATGATGTGGTATCTCAATACAGGGATGTGAGAAAGATCATAGGATACATGCCAGGACGGTTTTCACTATACATGGACCTGTCGGTGGAGGAAAACCTGGCTTTTTATGCCAGGGTATTCGGGACAACAGTGAAGGAAAACTATGATATGATCAGCGATGTCTACAAGCAGATAGAACCGTTTAAAAAACGTCTTGCAGGTAGATTGTCTGGAGGTATGAAGCAGAAACTTGCCCTTTCATGTGCATTGATCCACCGGCCTGAAGTGCTTATTCTTGATGAACCCACCACAGGTGTTGATGCAGTCAGTCGACAGGAATTCTGGGAAATGCTCAAAAAGATCCAGGGGGAGGGCGTTACCATTGTGGTCTCCACACCCTATATGGATGAAGCTGAGATGTGTGACCGTGTTGCCCTGATCCAGAAAGGGCGTATCCTCGATGTCTCTGATCCGTCTGAACTGGCTGACTCAGGCAGTCAACAGCTGTTTGCACTGAGCAGTAACAAGGGGGTCTATACATACCTGAATCGGATCAGGAGCCTGGATGGATGCCAGAGTGCCTGGCTTTTTGGGGATGAGCTTCATGTGACCCTCCGATCGGCTGAAGATGCCAGCAGGGTGACTGAGGCAATAGATGGTTGGGATGATCCTTCCATCCGGTGGAATGCTATACCTCCTTCCATTGAAGACCGGTTCATGGGATTGATGCAACAGGAGGCGGACAATGATTCTGAAATCAAAATAACTTAATGAATGCCAATCCGGAACATATTATTGAAGTCAGGGACCTGGTAAAAAAGTTTGGTTCATTCGTGGCCAATGACAGGCTTACTTTTCATGTGGAGAAGGGCGAGATTTTCGGATTCCTTGGTGCCAATGGAGCTGGGAAGACTACAGCCATAAGGATTTTGTGCGGTCTTTCCTTTCCCACATCAGGCGACATTCAGGTGGCCGGTTATAATGTGTATCGCGAAAGGGAGAAGATCAAACGAAAGATAGGGTATATGTCCCAGAAATTCTCCCTTTATGAGGATCTCTCTCTCTCGGAAAATATCAGACTCTATGCGGGGATTTACAGGTTGGACCGGAAGCAAATTAATGAACGGGAGGAGCAATTGTTGGAGCGTCTGAAATTGTCGCATATTAGAAACCGCCTTATTCGTGATATCCCGCTTGGATGGAAACAGAAACTGGCCTTTTCCGTGGCCATCTTTCACAAACCCGCTATAGTGTTTCTCGATGAACCAACAGGCGGCGTTGACCCTGTTACCCGGAGGCAGTTTTGGGAGATGATCCACGATGCTACCAATGAAGGAATTACAGTATTTGTAACCACACATTATATGGATGAAGCTGAGTATTGCGACCGTGTTTCTATCATGGTAGAGGGACGAATAGAAGCACTGGACACCCCTCAGGCCTTAAAAAAGAAATATCAATCCAGGAATATGAATGACGTGTTCTTAAAACTTGCCAGGAAGTGAAAAGGTTTTTTGGATTTGTAAAGAAGGAGTTTCAGCACATATTCAGGGATGTGAGAACACTGGTGATCCTCTTTGTTCTGCCGGTTGTCATGATTGTGTTGTTCGGATATGTGGTGACCAATGAAGTCAGGGATGTGAAGATTGGAATATGGGATAAGTCAAGGGACCAGGCATCCACGCAGGCTATCCAGAAGATTTTGTCGTCCGGCTATTTTATTCTGGCAGGAACGCTGGACCATGAGGAGGAGATCGAAACCATATTCAGGAGTGGAAGGGCTAAGGTCGTGGTTGTTTTTGAAGAGAATTTCGAAAAAAACCTGCAACGGGAAAAACGGGCATCTATTAAATTAATCACTGACGCATCCGATGCTAATTCAGCACAACTTGCACAAACCTACCTTCAGGGCGTGCTATTAGGCTATTTCCGGTCCATGAACCAGGAGGTACATATTCCATGGGAAGTGGGTATTAACTCGAGGATGTTTTACAATGAAGAGATGAAGGGGGTGTATATGTTTGTACCCGGACTCATGGCATTGATTCTGATGCTGATATCAGCACTGATGACATCGGTGACCATTACCCGTGAAAAGGAGTTCGGTACCATGGAGTTACTGCTTGCATCACCGCTAAAACCCAGGGAGATCATCCTGGGTAAAGTAACCCCATATGTGCTTTTGTCGTTCGTCAATGCAATGACCATCATCCTGCTGGGAATTCTTGTGTTTGATGTACCCGTTGTGGGTAGTATCTGGTTGCTGATGATTGAGTGCATGCTCTATATCATACTTGCACTCTCACTGGGTGTCCTGATCTCAACCATTGCGAAAACACAACAAATGGCCATGATAATGAGCATGCTTGGTTTGATGTTGCCCACCATTTTGCTGTCCGGTTTTATCTTTCCCATCGATAATATGCCAACAATTTTGCAATGGTTTTCTACCATCATGCCGGCCCGGTGGTTTATTGTAATTATGAAGAACATCATGCTGAAGGGAACCGGATTTGCTTTCATATGGAAAGAAACAATAATTCTGTCGGGAATGACACTGTTTTTCATTCTGGCAGCTGTGAAACGATTTAATATCAGGTTGGAATAGAAGCATTTGATCTATGAGGGTACTATATACACTGTTAACAAAGGAATTTAAACAGATATTTCGGAACAAATTTATGCTTCCTGTCATATTTGTGGTTCCTGTGGTACAGATGATCGTGCTTACCTATGCGGCCAGTCTGGAGATGAAGGATATAAAAATGGCCGTTGTGGACCAGGACCACTCCACAGCATCACGCCTGCTGGTTTCCAAATTTTCCGGGTCTCCCTTTTTTGAGATCGACTTGCAGACCGATAATTATAAAGAGGCCATTCGCATGATGAATGGTGATAAAGTGGATGTGATCCTGCATATGCACCACGGTTTTGAAAAACGGCTGTACACCGAGCAGGCAACTGACCTGCAACTGGTGGTTAATGCCATTAATGCCACCGAGGCAGGACTGGTCAGCGTCTTCTGTACGCAGATCATTTCCGGATATAACAACCAGATCAGGGCTGAATGGTTTGGTCTGGATGATGCCGGGAAGATAGCTTTCCTGGAAATTATTCCCCAGATGTGGTATAATCCTTTGCTCGACTATAAAATTTATATGTTTTCGGGGATACTGGTGATCCTGGTGACCCTGATCGGAATGATGTTGACTGCCCTGAACCTGGTGAGGGAGAAGGAGATGGGAACCACCGAACAGATCAATGTAACGCCTGTTAAAAAGGTTCAATTCATCGTTGCCAAACTGTTACCATTCTGGGTGATTGCCATTTTTGAACTGGCATTTGGGTTGGTGGTTGGACGCCTGCTGTATGGATTGCCCATTGTGGGGAGCCTGGGATTGCTTTTCCTGTTTACCTGCCTCTACCTGCTTGTGATCCTGGGAATCGGGCTGTTCCTGTCAACCATCTCAAATACCCAGCAACAGATGATGTTTATCGCCTTTTTCTTTATGATCACTTTTATCATGATGAGTGGGGTTTTTACCCCGACTGAAAGCATGCCCACATGGGCGCAAAAAGCCAATCTTGTAAATCCCATGGCGTATTTTATGCGGGTGATCCGGATGATTCTGATGAAAGGATCCCAATTCCAGGACATTAGCCGGGAGTTTTACAGTTTGGGCATTTACGCGGTGTTTACCCTTACCCTCGCTGTAGCTAACTACCGAAAAACTACTTAAGCAATTCTTCAAATATTCGGGTGGTGGCACGAGAATCCCAGTTTGCAGCTCCGGTCTTCTTGGTCACAATTTTCCCCTCCCTTGAAATGATGAAAGTGGTGGGAATTGAAGAGGATTCAAATACTTTGGGAGTGGGAGTCCCCGGGTAATATACCGGCAGGTTATACCCGTGTTTCTCCATAAAGGCTTCTACCACTTCGGGCTTCTGATTAGAAACCAGGATAAAAATCACTTGATCCCCATGCTTCTCATAAGCCTTCTGTATTTCAGGGAGTTCGGCCACACAGGGTGGACACCAGGTGGCCCAGAAATTTAAAAAGATCACTGACTCTCTAAGCTCGTTCATGTAAAATGGAGTGCCGTGACTGTCGGCCAGAACCCAACTGTAATCCAGGTTATGCAGGGATACCTGCTTATCTTCACTTTTGACTCCAGGATTTTTCACATTTAAAACCACCTTGTTTACGGCTGTTGCAATGACTTTACGGGGACCAGGAAGGATCAATAGAACCAGCAGCAGCCAAAACAGAACATCTACGGATTTCTGTAATACAGAACGGGTTTCTTTCCACTTGCGAAATTTATCTTTAAGTGTTGCCATTTTTTTACATTTTCATGCAAAGATAATTTTTCCCTTTTCCTTCGTGCAAGTTTATTATATTTGTTTGGCTAAACCCATGGAATGCTCAAACAATTAAAGACCTTCTTCCAGGAAGAGATCTGGTCCCATGATCTAACTTCTAAGTCCCGCCGAAGGACATTCCTGATCAGGCAAACAAGGATATATTTTCTTGCTTTCAAGGGTTTTTTTGAGGACAGGGCAGCAGTTAAGGCAGCTGCACTCACCTATTTTACCATGCTCTCTATCGTGCCCATCTTTGCCATCGTCTTTGCCATTGCCCGTAATTTTGGTTTTGAGGATCGGTTGCATGAAGTGATCTCCAGCAATATGCAGGGCCAGGAGGAATTCATGAAGTGGGTGACCAAAATGGTTGACCAATTGTTGGACAATACCAAAGGGGGAATTCTGGCAGGTGTGGGAGGTGTCATTCTCTTCTGGTCTGTGATCCAGGTACTGAATAATATCGAAGCTGCTTTTAACGACATCTGGCAGATCCGCAAAGCCAGGAGTCCTATGCGAAAATTCTCAGATTACCTGGCCATTCTGATACTGAGTCCTTTTGCCATAGGACTTTCAGGAAGTGTGATGGTCAAAATTCAATCTACAGCTCAGGATATTGAACTCTTTAAGCCACTCATCGTCTTTATGATCAAGTCGATCCCCTATGTTTCTATGTGGCTGTTGTTTACCATTGTCTATATCGTAATGCCCAATACCAAGGTGAGATTTAAGTATGCCCTGGTGGCGGGTGTGTTTGCCGGTACTTTGGCCATAATTTTCCAGATGTTGTACCAAGACCTCCAGATTGGTGTATTCAGGTTTAACACCCTGTATGGTAGTATTGCAGTCATACCATTGTTTCTTTTGTTTTTGCAGATTACATGGCTCATTGTATTGATGGGGGCTGAGTTATCCTTTGCCTACCAGAACATCGAGAATTATGAATTTGAGGAAGATGCCCTTAATTTAAGCCACAACAACAAACGGATCCTCACCCTGCTAATCTCCTACCACATCATCAAGAACTTTGAAGAGGGGGGCGATCCCTGGAGTACGGATATGCTGAGCCATGAACTGGGTATTCCCATCAGATTGGTGAATGATTTGGTGTTCGAACTGGTAAATGCAGGGATTCTGGCTGAATTGGCAGCTGATAATCCCAAGGACCGTTCCTACCAGCCTTCTGTTGATATCAACAAAATTTCGGTGGAATATATTTACAATCAGCTTGAAAAGGTAGGTGGGGACCAGATGGTGGTTACAGAGACAGACGAACTGAACAAGATCACAAAAATCCACGAACATCTTTTACACTCCTTCCGTGAATCCCCTTCTAATATCTTACTTAAGGATATTTAATCAAGATTCGTCATTGTGGTTATCAAATTATTATTTAATATTGCAGAACAATTAGAGAAAATGAGGATTTACAGTCAGCATAGCGTTCAGCATCACCACCATCATATGGCTGGTTAGGACACTATGCAGTTTAATGTAACCTAAAAAATTAATGTGAGGTTTGCAGATACTGCAGACCTTTTTTCGTTTAAAGAAATTCCAATGGAAAAAATTAGAATAGCAATTCAGAAAAAGGGCCGGCTTAGTGAAAAGTCGCTGGAGTTGTTAAAAGAGGCAGGAATCTCCCTCAACAATGGTTCCAGGAAACTGAGATCTGTGGCTCAGACCTTCCCCCTGGAAGTGATTTATCTCAGGGATGATGATATTCCCCAATATGTTGAAGATGGAGTGGCCCATATCGGTATTGTTGGTGAGAATGAATATGCTGAAAAGGAGTGCGTAGTGGACCTTGTAGAAAGGCTTGGATACTCAAAGTGCAGACTGTCCATCGCCATTCCTAAGTCTGAGAGTTATCATGGCCTGGAAGATCTGAATGGGTTGCGAATAGCAACCTCCTATCCTGTGATTTTGGGAAAGTACCTGGGTGAGCATGGCATCAAAGCTGATATTCATGTGTTGAGCGGATCGGTGGAGCTAGCGCCTTCCATCGGGGTTGCAGACGCAATATTTGATATTGTAAGCTCTGGCAGTACACTGATTAGCAATGGACTGAAAGAGGTTGACAGGGTCATGAACTCAGAGGCTGTTATCATTGCTAACCAGAACCTTGGGGAGGTGGAAAAAGGAATATTGGCGAATTTGTTATTCAGAATTCGAAGTGTGCTGGCTGCATCCAATAACAAATATATCCTGTTAAATGCGCCAAATGATCATTTACAGGAGATCATCGATGTGATCCCGGGAATGAAGAGTCCCACCATAATGCCATTGGCTGAGGAGGGGTGGAGTTCGGTACACTCAGTGCTGAGTGAAAAAGAATTTTGGTCGGTGATCGATCAATTGCGGGAACTCGGAGCCCAGGGAATCCTGGTCATCCCCATCGAGAAAATGATCATCTGATCCACAGCACAATTAACCATAAACCATTGCCCAATGAACATCATACGTTATCCTGAAAGAGAGAACTGGCTCAAGCTGCTTCAAAGGCCTGAAATCAATCATTCTACCCTGGAGGACAAGGTCCAGGTTATCATTGAAGATGTGGCCCGCAATGGGGACAATGCCTTAAAAACCTATACAAGTAAATTTGACAATGTTGAGCTCGAAGTGTTTGAGGTGCCAGCTTTCGAGTTGCAATCAGCAGGAAATCAGGTTAGTCAAGCCCTGAAGGCTGCCATTGACGAGGCCCATTGGAACATTAAAACCTTTCATAAGCAACAGGTACACCCCACAAAGACCATTGTTACAACAGCAGGTGTACGTTGCTGGCAGAAGCCAGTTCCCATCAGCAAAGTTGGACTCTATATACCAGGTGGATCAGCACCACTTTTATCCACAGTGCTTATGTTGGGTATCCCGGCCAAGATTGCCGGATGCTCTGAGGTTATTCTCTGTACCCCGCCGGATGAAAACGGGCAGGTGAATCCTACTATACTTTATATTGCAGGTTTGTTAGGAATAGACAGGGTTTTTCGTGTGGGAGGTGTTCAGGCCATTGCTGCTATGGCATACGGCACAGAAAGTATCCCTGCTGTGAACAAGATATTTGGACCAGGCAATCAGTATGTAACCATGGCCAAACAGATTGTAAGCAGGGAACTTGTTGCCATCGATATGCCTGCTGGTCCTTCCGAACTTGCTGTGTTGGCCGATTCCACCTCCAATCCGGCATTTATTGCATCAGATCTGCTTTCCCAGGCAGAACATGGTCCCGACAGTCAGGTGTTATTGGTCACAGATTCGGGAGACATGATCGGGCAGGTGCAAGCAGAGATAAAGGCTCAAATAGCCACTTTGCCCCGGAAGAAAATTGCTGCTGAGGCCCTGAAGAATAGTAAAATGGTGCTGTTGAAGAATCAGCAAGAAGTGATTGATATAGTTAATATGTATGCTCCTGAGCACTTGATCATTGTCACTGAGAATTACAGAGAATTATCGGAGCAGGTAATCAATGCAGGGTCGGTTTTCCTGGGTGATTTTACTCCTGAGAGCGCAGGTGATTATGCTTCGGGGACAAACCACACACTTCCCACCAATGGATGGGCCCATGGCTATAGTGGAGTAAACATGGACAGTTTTTATAAAAAGATTACCTTCCAGGAGATTAGTAAATATGGTTTGCACAATATTGGTAACACCATTATGACCATGGCAGAAGCTGAACAACTTCAGGCACATAGCAATGCCGTGGCCATACGCTTAACGCCTGCTAAAAAATGAGTAATATGCTGGATATTAGAGCATTAGTAAGGAAAAACATCTTTGACTTGATTCCTTACTCATCAGCCAGAGATGAGTATTCAGGGTCGGCTTCGGTCTTTTTGGATGCCAATGAGAATCCATACAACGATCCTTTAAACCGTTATCCTGATCCTCAACAGAAGAAGTTAAGGGGGACCATAGCGGAGCTAAAGGATCAACAGCCGGAGAACCTCTTCTTAGGCAATGGAAGTGATGAAGGTATAGACCTTTTGTTCAGGGTATTATGTGAACCCGGGATTGATAATGTGATTATTGTGAATCCCACCTATGGCATGTATGGGGTTTGTGCCAGGATCAATAATGTGGAACAAAGGAGCATACTTCTGGAATCCGATTTTCGGTTAAATGCAGATGCTGTAATCGATGCAGTGGATCAGCATACAAAGATGATATTTCTCTGTTCGCCTAATAATCCCACCTCCAATTCATTGGAGAAGGAAGCCATCATAAGGATTGTCCGGACTGTGGATTGTATGGTGATTGTGGATGAAGCGTACATCGATTTTAGTCAACAGACAGGCATGCTATCTCAGGTACCGGGTCAGAAAAACCTGGTAGTATTGCAGACCCTCTCGAAGGCCTGGGGTTTGGCAGGGATCCGGTTGGGGATGGTATTTGCCCACGACGAATTGATCAATTACTTATCCAGGGTCAAATATCCCTATAATATTAGCACTCTTACACTGAAGTCTGCTTTAGAAAGCCTCTCCAACCAGAGCTTGCAAGAAGAGTGGGTGAATCAAATCCTGACTGAGCGGAAAAAGTTGGCAGAGCAGTTGAATTCACTTGATTTTGTAAGGAAGATCTATCCTACGGACGCCAATTTTTTGCTGGTGAAGATGGATAACCCTTTGGATGTTTATAATTTCCTTATGAAAAAAGGCATCATTGTACGTGATCGATCTTCCGTGCCTCTTTGTGAGGGATGTCTTAGGATCACAGTAGGAACTAAAATGGAAAATGGGTTGTTGTGTGAAGCGCTTGTGGCTTACAATCAAAATGAAAATCCATAGATTATGAAAAAAAGAGTCATATTCCTGGATCGTGATGGTACCCTTATCAAAGAACCACCTGATGACTATCAAATCGATACCCTTGAAAAGCTTGAATTTATTCCCGGTGTCTTTCGCAATCTGTACAAACTGAGACAATACACAAATTATGAGCTTGTGCTTGTCTCCAACCAGGATGGGTTGGGAACTGAGTCATTTCCTGAAAATGAGTTTCAGCTTCCCCATGATAAGTTCATTACCGCATTTAAGAATGAAGGGGTGGAATTTGATGCGGTCCATATCGATCCTTCGCTTCCTGAGGAGCATTCACCCAACAGGAAACCAGAGACTGGTATGCTCACCAGTTATATGAAGGAGGAGTATGATTTGGAGAAATCATTTGTGATTGGTGACCGATTGACCGATATTGAATTGGCTAAAAATCTGGGAGCACGAGGCATCCTTTACACGGAAGCTGATATGATTAAAACCGTTAGCCAAAAAGGATTGTCTTCTCATACGGCCCTTGTAAGTGACGATTGGGATGAAATCTACTCCTTTTTACGCTCAGACATGCGCAAAAGCAAGGTGAAGAGGGTGACCGGAGAGACAGAGATCTCCGTTGAGTTATCCCTGGATGGAGAGGGCAAAACCGACATATCCACAGGATTGGGATTTTTCGATCACATGTTGGACCAATTGGGCCGTCATGGGGGCCTGGACCTAACTATCAAGGCAATGGGTGATCTTCAGGTGGATGAGCACCATACCATAGAGGATACCGCACTTACCCTGGGAGAAACACTTTTGGAGGCATTGGGAAACAAAAGGGGAATTGAAAGGTATGCCTTCGTATTGCCCATGGACGATGCATTGGCAAGTGTGGCACTTGATTTTGGGGGTAGACCCTGGATTGAGTGGAAGGTGGATTTTAAACGAGAGAAAATTGGAGATGTACCCACAGAAATGTTCTTCCATTTCTTTAAAAGCTTTGCCGATGCAGCCAGGTGTAACCTGACTATTGAAGCCACTGGGAATAATGAACACCATAAAATTGAATCAATTTTCAAGGGATTCGCAAAGGCCATTGGAAAGGCTGTGAAGCTGGATCTTGAGAGTAACCGGTTGCCCACCACCAAGGGGAAACTATAAGCGAGATGATGGATGAAGGTAGTGATCATTAAATACAATGCAGGTAATATCAGGTCGGTGGACCACGCCTTAAAACGGTTGGGAATATCCGCAGAGATTACCGATGATCCTGATACAATTGTGTTGGCCGATAAGGTAATTTTCCCTGGAGTGGGTGAGGCGGCAACGACCATGAAACACCTGAAAGACAGAGGGTTGGATAAATTGATTGCTGGTTTATCACAACCGGTTCTGGGCATATGCCTCGGTCAGCAACTCATGTGCAGCTGGTCGGAGGAGAGGGATACTGAGTGCATTGGAATTTTTGATGAGCCAGTCAGACGTTTTCCAGATAAACTAAAGGTCCCGCACATGGGGTGGAATAGCCTTGAAAGTGTTCAGGGGAACCTATTCGATAAAAGCATGGAGGGTGCATATGTCTATTTTGTACACTCTTATTATGTGCCTGTTTGTGAAGACACAGCAGCCGAAACCGAGTATATGATTCCTTTCAGCGCTGCCATGCAGCATGGAAACTTCTATGCCACCCAGTTCCATCCGGAAAAGAGTGGGGGTCCCGGGGAAAAAATCCTTTCCAATTTCCTTCAGTTATGATTCAGATCATTCCGGCCATCGATATTATTGAAGGTAAGTGCGTGAGACTTACCCAGGGTGATTTTCAGCGGAAGAAGGAGTATGGGGATCCACTGGAAATGGCCAGGCAGTTTGAAGGCCATGGTATTGAAAGGATTCACCTGGTGGATCTTGACGGAGCCCGGGAGAAAAGGGTGATCAATTTCCGAATATTGGAACAGATTGCTTCAAAAACCAGTCTGCTCATTGATGCAGGAGGAGGATTGAGAACCGATGATGATGTGCGCATTGTATTTGAATCGGGAGCTCATATGGTTACAGGAGGCAGCATTGCAGTGAAAGATCGCCCAACTTTTATGGGTTGGATCAATAAGTATGGACCCGAAAAGATCATTTTGGGGGCAGATTTCAGATCCGGTAAAATAGCCGTATCCGGATGGTATGAGGAGACCTCTTTGGATTTATTGGAGTTTATTGCGGATTATCACAAAGAAGGATTGGTGAAAGCCATTTGTACAGATATTGAGAAGGATGGCATGCTTGAAGGCCCATCCATTGACATATATACCCGTATTAAAAAGGCCCAGAAATTACTTTTCCTCATCGCAAGTGGAGGGATCAGTGAAATGAAGGACATCGAGCTTCTGGATGAAAACGGGATTGAAGGAGTGATAGTGGGTAAGGCGATCTATGAGCATAAGATTGACCTCAAAGCCCTTGAATCATACATTATAAAAAATAGTTAACCATGTTGGCAAAGAGGATCATACCCTGCCTGGACATTAGGAACGGGAAGACCGTAAAGGGGATCAATTTCGAAAACGTGGTGGATGTGGGAGATCCCGTTGAGCTAGGGGCAAAATATGCCCGTGAAGGCGCAGATGAGTTGGTCTATCTGGACATAACCGCCACCCATGAAGGCAGAAAACTGTTTGCTGACCTGGTGAGGCGTATTTCTGAACATCTGAATATTCCCTTTACAGTGGGAGGAGGGATCGACAGGGTGGAAGATGCCGAACTTCTTCTTTCGGCCGGAGCTGACAAGGTTTCCATAAACTCATCAGCAGTGAAGGATTCGGGGCTGATTGACCGGATTTCCAGGGGGTTTGGAAACCAGTTTGTAGTGATTGCCATCGATGCACAGTTAAAGGACAACCTCTGGACAGTTTTTGTGAATGGAGGCAGAATTCCTACTGATAAAGAGCTTTTCAGCTGGGCAAGAGAAGTCCAGGAGCGAGGTGCTGGTGAAATTTTATTTACTTCCATGAACCACGATGGAACCAAAAATGGCTATGCCTGCGAAGCCCTTAAGGAGCTTACTTCCGGGCTTTCAATCCCGGTTATTGCATCGGGTGGTGCTGGTGAAAAGGAACACTTTGTGGATGTATTTGCCAATGGTTGTGTCGATGCAGCGCTGGCTGCCAGCATATTCCACTACAACGAGATCTCCATACCCGAACTCAAGGCCTATCTAAAACAACACAACATTATCATCAGATAACATGGATTTCGGAAAACTCAACGGAATTATTCCTGCCATCATTCAGGATTTCCAAACAGACAAGGTACTAATGTTAGGATTTATGAATCCTGAGGCACTGAGGAAAACCAGAGAAGAAGGCAAAGTCACCTTCTTTAGCCGTACAAAGAACAGGTTGTGGACCAAGGGGGAGGAGAGCGGAAATTTCCTTCATGTGAGTGAGATCCTGGAAGACTGCGATACGGACACATTGCTCATCAAAGTCAGACCCGAGGGACCCGTGTGTCATACCGGAAATGATACCTGTTTTGATGAGACGAATCAGGGCGGTGTGACCTTTATTGCCAGGCTACAGGACCTGATTCACAAGAGAAAAGAGGAGATGCCTGAAAAATCCTATACCACCAGTCTGTTTAAGGGAGGGATCAACAAAATGGCCCAGAAGGTGGGAGAGGAGGCTGTGGAGTTAGTTATTGAAGCCAAGGATGACAATGATGACCTTTTCCTGGGGGAAGCAGCAGACCTGGTCTACCACCTGTTGGTACTCCTTTCGGCCCGTGGGTATGGTATAGATGATGTGGCCACACTGCTTCAACAAAGACACAAGTAGTGCCTGGTGGATAGTTCCTAGAGCATTTTTTTGTACATTCGTGGCTTAATTTTTTAACCAAAAGAACATGACAAAAGCAGAGATACATACCGATAAGGGAGTTATGAAGGTGGAATTCTTCGATAATGATGCTCCAGGTACCGTTGAAAATTTTGTAAAGCTTTCTAAGGAAGGTTATTATGATGGACTCACCTTTCACCGTGTGATTCCCGATTTCATGATTCAGGGAGGTTGTCCTGATGGAACCGGCATGGGGGGGCCCGGCTATACAATTAAATGTGAGATCAATGGAGATAACCAATACCACGATAGAGGTGTGCTCTCCATGGCACATGCTGGAAGGGATACAGGCGGTTCCCAGTTTTTTGTCTGCCACTCACGCACAAACACCAGCCATCTGGACCGTCAGCATACTTGTTTTGGCAAAGTTTACGAAGGGCTTGAAGTAATCGACGAAATTCAGCAGGACAACAAAATTGAAAAGATAATAGTTCACTCACCTCATTAGTTGTTCGATGTCATCAATCTCTTTTGGTGCATACCTTGAGAGGTTGATGTTGCCTTCTTTAGTGATGAGGATATCGTCTTCAATGCGGACTCCGATGTTTACATATTTCTCGTAAACGGGTGAAACTTCTTCGATGAATTGACCAATTTCGGTACTGTCTGCCACATGGTTGAATATTTGGTAAAGCTGTTCCAACCCCTTCTCCCTGAAATAGATTCCGGGTTCTATGGTCAGGACCATGCCAGGTTCCAATAACCTGTTCTCCTGGGTTGTTCCAAGGGCATCCTGACTGAAATTGGCAAAGAATCCTCCATAATCACCTACATCATGGAAATCCAGGCCCAGGTAATGGGAGGATGGATAAAGAATATAGAATTTCGCCTGCCATGTGGATGTACTGTCGGTGATCAATCCCAGTGCCACAAGTCCACGAATGATGATATCCCTGGCCACCCTGTGACCATCCCCAATCATATTTCCAGACTTCATTGAATCAATGGCAGTATTCTGGGCATGCAACACCAGCTGGTAAATAGTCCGCTGTTCTTCACTGAATCGGCCATTTACAGGAATAGTTCGGGTTATGTCGGCTGTATAGTGCCCATACTCTGCTCCAATATCCATGAGTAAGAGATCTCCATCCTCCATCAATCTTGTATTGGGTTCATAGTGAAGAATGGTGCTGTTTGGACCAGAGCCGACAATGGACGGAAAACCGGGCATTGTAGCTCCATATTGAAGGAAAGTCCCTTCGATAACCGATTCCATCTCAAATTCGTACATTCCGGCAGAACACTCCTTCAATACATTGGTGAGCGCTCTGGCAGTTATATTGCAAGCTTTTTGTAGCCGCTTAACCTCCAGGGGATCTTTGATTACCCGCAATTCATCCACCAGTTTGGCTACACTTCTGAGTTCAGGTTTCCCATGGTCACCGATCCTTCTTTGAAGATCATTCATTAAATTGCGGTCCGAACGGTCCATATATACCGGAGCACCCGACTGAAGTATACTGTCCAACAACGTCGCAAAATCAGAAAAGGAAAGCAACCTATCGGGAGTGAAAAGATTTTCCAACTGGTTTTCAGTCATCTGTTCTCCTTCATAAATCAAGGACCTGATACTTTGCCTTGGCATGGATAAGGTGAATTGATGCTCTCCCTGGTTGGTCAGGACTGCATAAGAATAGGGGGCCTCATACCCGGTCAGGTAGTAGAAATAGTTGTTTGGCCTGAATTCATTGCGGTTGTGACTGTCCTGGTCATTGGATCTAAGGATCACATAACCCTCTTCCAGGTTGGACAGTACCTGATTTCGCCTCATTTCGAAACTTTCCATATGTGCAGGCGTATATATTAGATCGGAAAGATCAATGTTAACTGGGATAATCCATAACCTTCCACCTGGATTGGTGCAGCAGGTTATTGTTGTTAACAATACCAGGATCGATAAATATTTTTTCATAAATTGAAGCCTTTAGCACACATGATGCAAGTTAGAAAAAGATTCACTCAGTCAATGATGGGCAAGCTCATTTCAATGGGTTTGATATTCATCCTTAGCATCCATTCACAGGCACAAAAGATCCCATTTGATAATTTCACCATTCTGAACGGATTGCCACAGAATATTGTGTATGATATTGATCAGGATTTTGAGGGTTATGTGTGGTTCGCTACCCAGGTGGGTGCAGCCCGGTATGATGGCTATGAATTCGAATATTTCAATACTTCAAATGGTCTCCCTGATGATTTTGTGAATTGTCTGTTGGTTGATAAGAATGGAAATGTATGGATGGGAACTGAAGAAGGAATTGCGATCTATGACGGAAACCAAATCACCCAATTTTCATTAAATAACAGGTTGGTTGACAAACGGGTGGATGGAATGACAGAGGATTTGAATGGAAATATCTGGATTACAACAGCATATGGACTTTCAGTGATTACATCCGATACAGTTTATTCCTATACCAGAGAGAATGGGTTACCTGGAAAT
>SDBT01003487.1_pt1 | contig 27165 bp, 24 predicted proteins | sample 2277101 | NCBI WGS metagenome assembly SDBT01 (sample SAMN10404973, study PRJNA504765) | marine sediment metagenome | isolation source: marine sediment core GS10_PC15, 103 cmbsf | place: Arctic Ocean: Southern Knipovich Ridge | collected 2010 | reverse complement strand
TACTCGGCTATAAGAGCTTCTACCACAAGCTCTATGGGACAGCCTTTCTGGCGATCTATCTGCGCAATTGGCAGGTGAATGGCTGGAATCTCGATGGCACCTACATGGCGGGATATGAGTGGAGCAAACTGCAAGGAGTAGGGCGAAAAATGCGCATTTTTATCAACTACCACAGGGGCTACTCAGAGGGGCAGTTCTTTAAGATGCGGACCTCATGGACAGGTTTCGGCCTCTCCTGGGGATTCTAGGGTTTACCTTCTTGCAGAAAAAATCTTATGCCGCCATAATATCTCACTATTATGACATTCTATAAGAACAAAACATTTGGAAGCGCTCTCCTTGTGGGGGGGACTGCGATTGGGGCAGGAATGCTCGCTCTACCTGTGACGACGGGGGTCGGAGGCTTCTTCTATTCCACCATACTCTTATTGATCGCCTTCACATTTATGCTTACCAGCCTCTTCTATCTGCTGGAAGCGACATTGATGACCGAGAGGGCAAGTGCAAATTTAATTACGATCTGCAAGGAGCGTCTGGGGCCTGCAGGAGAGTTAACGGCGTGGCTCTCCTTTCTACTCCTCCTCTACTCCGTAGCCGCCGCCTACCTCTCCGGTGGAGGCTCTCTCCTCGCCGATGTGATCAGCGTATCATTCGATATTTCACTCTCTGCAAATAGCGGCATTTTAATCTTTCTTCTTCTCTTCGGATTCATCGTGGTTTTTGGAACAAAAGCTATCGATCTGATCAATCGCTTCTGCATGATAGGACTCATTCTCTCCTTTGTCTTCCTACTTCTCTTTGTCACACCCCATGTGGAAATGAGCCACTATAGAGGTGGAAAGCCAGAATATCTATGGGTAGCAGTACCCGTTGTTATCCTCTCTTTCACATCCCATATTATCGTCCCCAGCTTGAGAGGCTATCTCCATGGAGATCTGAAAAAGCTCAAGAGAGCACTCTTCTTTGGAAGTTTAATACCTCTTCTCTTCTATCTCGTCTGGGAATTTCTGATCATCGGAATGCTCCCCTTAGCCGGCCCTCATGGCTTACAGGCTATTGGCGCTGCAGCACATCCTGTTGCGGGGCTGATGGATGCACTTAACGCGATCGTAGGCGTACCCTGGATCGCTGGGGTTGTCGGTCTCTTCTCCTTCTTCGCTCTGCTGACATCTTTTTTTGGAGTCGTACTTAGCCTCTACGATTTTCTTGCAGATGGATTTCGCATTAAGAAGAACTTCAAAGGGAAGATCGTGCTCCTCTTTTTGATGTTCACCCCCCCTCTACTCTTTGCGCTCTTCTACTCCAAAGGTTTTGTCGCAGCGCTGGGATATGCCGGCGTTTTCGTCGCCATTCTCTATGGGATTTTACCCACTCTAATGGTATGGCATGGAAGATATATCGAAAAGAAAGAGAACGAGTTCCGCGTCTTCGGTGGGAAGCCTCTTCTCCTCCTAATATTTATCGGATCACTAGCCGTTATCTTCTTTCAAATTGCAGCAACGCAAGGGTGGCTCCCCACTCTGAGTAGGTGGAATTGATCTCTATGAAACCTCGAAGAATTAACAAAAACGCTCTGATCCTACTCTCCGTGATATTCATTCTCTTTTTTCTAACCTACTACTTCGCCTCACTGATAAGCTTAAAATAGGAGACTACTATGAAGAAAAAGAAGCGATGGGCTCAACTCCTGATCGGAGTGCCAGCAATTTTAGCTTCAGCACTGCCCATCATCACCTGTCCCATCTGTTGGCCTCTCTACTCGGCTTTTCTCTCAGCTCTTGGAGTGAGTTTCATTGGATATACCCCAGTCTTACTCCCTCTTATCTCCGCTCTCCTTCTCTTAGCTCTAATCGGCTACTTGATGAAGGCGCGAAAGACAAAAAATTATTGGCCTCTATCTATCGGCGCCGTGGCGGGTGTAGCCATCATTCTCGGGAAGTTTATACTCTTCTCGGAGTGGCTCTTGTGGATTGGAATTGGAGGGTTTGTCATCGCCTCTTTGCTGCACTATTTCTCCTCCTTTCGATCAAACAAAGAGGCGTGCAGCGGTTCACGGGGATGCAAATTATAGCTTAAAGCCATGAGGAAAGATCGGCCCCGTGGGACCGATTGCTAGCTTGCCACTAAAGAACGCTTCATAGACTTCAATGCCTTCTTTAGCGCTCTCAATCGAGTAGAAACAGTTGCTGATCCACTCCGATCCAGCGATCGTCCCCGCCTCCACATTGCACTCGAAGCGATGTGAAATTTTCTCCTTCCAGTAGTTAGGATCTCCAACAAGAAGTATTGGAGTGGGGGAGAGAAGACCGATTTTGCGGCGGATCTCCTCTAGAGCATATTCAAAATCAGTTCCAACGCCACCCACCAGGAAGATAGGCAGATCGAGGTGGAACTCAGCCTGACGCTCCACTAACCGGTCGAGACGGTAGGTCATTTTAGCGTCGACAAAGGGATTTTGGTCCTGTTCATTCGCCTCTTGGTCGCTATTTGTGCGAAAGTCGACAATATTGGCGCAGGAGAGAATATCCAGCTCCTTTGCGACTCGGTTCCCAACACTCATCACACCTGGACCGCCACCCGTGACAAGGGCGAGGGGAGTCTCAGGATTTAGAAGAGGATGCGTTGATCTCTGCTTTAACTTCAGTAGCCCCTCTAGGAGCTCTCGGATCAGAGGCTCAAAAGTTCCCTCAATGAGATTAGAGCCATAGATGCCTACCATCGTCGCCTTTCGAAAAGTCTCAACTTGAGACAAGGGGACAAACATCCCCGAATCTCTATCCGGTTTAGGTACATAGCGTAGAAGTTGCTTTGAGCGCTTATCGAGCCAGAAGATAGAGAGTCCAAACTTTGCAAGATCGATCAGAGTAGAGCGGTCTTCATGAGAAAAATATTCGCTGTGTGAGCGAGAGGGTTCAAGAAAATAGATCCCTTTTAAGCAGCCGTAGACCTGTTCACTGAGGAGCATCCGTTTCATAATGGGCGACGGAAAAAAGCGGGTAAGCAGAATCCCTTGGCTTGTGATGATCCCCTTTTCGATAGCTTCTAAATAGGGATAGGAGGGCTGGGCATGCATATACTTCTCCACCTTCTCGGCCTGCTCTATCGGGTGGAGAAATCCGGGGAGCTCCTGATAGGTCGATTCAGATTGAATCCAATCGGAGGCCTTAAGCTTGAGGAGCTGCTCCCCCTTCACTACAAAAGTTGCGCACTTATGATGGACGGGGGTGGGTGCGCTCTCCATAGCAGTAAAGAGCGCTTCGGGATCCTCAATAGAGGATTGAAGCTGGTCGCGGTCTGAGAAGAAGATATGCTCGCGGTAGGGATCGAGCGTGTAAAATTCTAAGGGGATCTTGCATAGCTCTTCACTGCTCTCCCCATAGAGCTCATAGATATCTCCCGACGCTTCGGTGTCAGGTTGTAATATGGAGGCCGTGGTGTGGGTTACACCATCTGGCAATAGCTCATCCACTACGCAACCAAAGACCGTTCGAATATGGAGGGGGAGAGTATTGACTAGAAGGAGTCCTCCTTTGACGGTCTTTCTCTCATCTTGCCACCGTTGAGTGAGGTGAATGAACTCCCGGACTTTGATTTCAGGATTTTTTAATGCCTGAACAAGTAGAGGAATCACCCCCCTAACGCTCTCATCATAGCTCTGTATCCCTTTTTTTATGGGGAGAAAGGCGACCATTCGGCCCTCGATTTTTTCCAAGGTCCAATTTGCCTTTCCCTCATGCTCACCCAGAGAGAGGAGGGGCTTTCCATCGCGATCAGTGCGATCAAACATTCTCGAGAGATAGATCGGGTCCCGTACGCGCCGAGAGGCGTCAGCAGCAAAGAGTTTTCCTATATAGCTATCCACTTCAAGATGGGAGAGGACGAGCTCGCCAATCTCATTGAGTGCCACCAGCTCAACTCTCACCTCAGCACACCGTCTCGCCTTAGAGAGTTCATACTCAATGCCCCTTCCATCTAGCCCCAACTGGGCGAGAGTACTCTTGATGTTGAAAAAGACCCGCTCCTCTTCAATCGAAAATCCTAGAAAAGAGGGGGAGATATTTTCAATTGTGACGTGCGCCTCATAGAGCTTCTCATCGATTTTTTTTAGCGATGAAATTTTGCCATCGGGAGTGATGAGATCGTGATGCAAAAACGAGAGTTTACTGCCCATATAACTCTCTATACCTTGAAATATTATTTTTGTGGGTATAGAATTGACTCGCTTATGACAAACGAGACGATTACACCCCGCAGCTTTGGAACACATGATGGCAGCTTTCATGCAGATGAGGTGACTGCGTGCGCCCTCCTTATTATCTTTGACCAGATCGATCTAGAGAACGTCGTGAGGACGCGGGATAGAGAGAAGTTAAATCGCTGTGAATATGTCTGCGACGTCGGGGGAGTCTACGACCCAAAGCAGAAGCGATTTGACCACCATCAACCCGACTACCAAGGTAGCTTTAGCAGTGCAGGGATGATCCTAAAGTATCTCAGAGATGAGAAGGTGGTTAGCGACAAGCTCTACCACTCCCTCAATCGCTCCCTTATCGCTGGGGTCGATGCGATCGACAATGGAAAGGCCACTCTCATGGTGGGCTACTGCTCTTTCTCTTCTATCATCGCCAACTTCGTTCCAGCACGCCACGATGCTGGCTCCCAAGCTCTTCAGGGAGCTTTTCTCCAAGCTCTAGACTTTTCCATCGGCCATCTCAACCGGTTAATTACCAGATTCCATTACATCCAAGAGTGCCACTCCACGATCAAAACCGAGATGGATAAAAATGAAAAGATACTATTCTTCGATAGGTCGATGCCCTGGATTGAGAGCTTCTTCGAACTCGGCGGCGCCTCGCACCCCGCCATATTTGTCGTGATGCCCATCGGAGAGCACTGGAAGCTGCGCGGTATTCCTCCAACCTATGAAAAACGGATGCAAGTGCGCGTCCCGCTGCCAGAGGAGTGGGCGGGGCTAAATGAGGAGCAGTTAAAGGAGAAGAGTCAAATCCCTGGCGCGATCTTCTGCCATAAAGGACTCTTCATCTCAGTCTGGGAGACAAAAGAAGATGCCCTAAAAGCACTCGATTATCTATTAAAGAAGAAGAAGAAGAGATGAGTACAATTTTTGGAAAGATAATAGAGGGAGAGATCCCCGCTGAAAAGGTCTATGAGAGCGATAGCTTACTTGTGATCAAGGACATCAATCCCCGAGCGCCCGTCCATCTCCTTCTCATCCCGAAAAAAGAGGCTAAAAGCCTACAAGAGCTTCCCAAAGAGGATCTCACCATCCTCATAGAAGTTGTCGAGGTTGCACAGAACCTCGCCAAAAAATTTGAGGTTGCAGACAATTACCGGTTACTGACAAATATTGGAAATAAGGCGGGGCAGTCGGTCTTTCACCTCCATTTTCATCTGATTGGTGGGAAGCCTCTTGGCCCTATGGCATAACTAATGAAGTACTCACTTATATTACTGCTACTCTTCGCCCCCCTCTTTAGTGGCGAAGAGGCGACGATCAAACGGGTGCACTCCCACCTGCTCATCAAAGATTATTCCTCAGCAGAGAGAGAGTGCAAAGAGGCGCTAGCCCTCTATCCCGAGTCGGATGCACTCAAAAAAGTCTACATTAAGGCCCTGGCGAAAGAGGGGAAAGATGAGGAAGCACTTAGCTATTGGAGAGAGTCTGGACTGGGCGATAGAGCAGAAGATCATGAGCTTATTGAGACCTTGGCATGGGGGATATTGACACGCTCAGAAAATTCTTCTCAATTCGTAGTGAGTATAGCCTCCCTCATGAGCGCTTTTTATACCGATGATGTGCGTGCCGTGAGGATGCTTCTCGACCAGCTGAGCTCCACCAATGCTATCATACGCGCAATGGCGGCGCAGCTCTCTCCCCACTACCGCGATGCCGATCTAATCGAAGAGCTCAAGCGACTACTCAAAGAAGAGAGGAGCTGGTTTGTCCGCCTAGAAGTTATCCAAGCCCTTGGGACGATGGAGGTGAAGGATATCAAGGAGACCCTCACAAAAATCATCTGCAGATCGCGCAGCACAGCAGAAGAAAAAGCCGCTGCCATCGCCTCCCTCGTCACAATCTATGAAGAGATCGATGACGAAGAGTTCTCTAGCCTCGCACTCTCAAAGCGTGCTGGACTGCGCCATCTCGCATGTCAAATCGTCTCCCACCTCGACCTGAAAGAGCAGAGATCAGCTATCGTTAAACTATTGAGTGATCCCACCTCCGATGTTCGGATTGCAGCGCTCAACACTCTCAATTTCCTAGGAATAAAAGATTTAGACCCAGCCTATCTAAGCAAAATAATCGATCTTACATCCGATGCCCATCCCCCCGTTGCACTTACAGCTTCCTGGATCGTGGCACGTCTTGCCCCCCAAACAGCGCTGCAAGTTTTAAGAAAGCACGTCTACTCCAGCGATGATCAGAGCCGCCGCCTCGCCGCATACATATTAGGACGCACGGGGAGTGTCGGCTATCAACTCACAAGAGAGGTGATGAGAGTCTCCCCCGATCCCTATGTGAAAGCCAACTTAGCCTTAGGGATGATTGGGCAGGGAGGAGATCTGACCTATGCAGGAGATGTGCTCTACACCTTCCTCATGCTTAGGCAGGGAAAAGTGATGTGGGATAGCTCTGCCAATTCACTCTTTCAAGTGCTCTCCCCCTCTCGCATCTGCCACATTCCAAACGTGCCCCAATACCCCACAATGGTCGACCAACTTACCCGCCTAGAAATCTTAGGAAGGCTCGCCATCCTAAGCCATCCCCTAGCTGAAGAGGCCATAAAAAGCTTCCTCACCCATCACGCTCTCGGCGTCACCTTCACCGCCTCCACGACCCTCCTTGAAGAAGGAGGAGAAGAGGCAATTGATATTCTGCGAGCCCTTCTCGAGGAAGAAGATCAAAACGTACGAATTCAAGCAGCCCTGGTTTTAGCCTTAGCAGGGGGCGAGACAGAAGCAGTTGAAGTCCTTCAAGATGCATATAGTAGAATGGATCGAGATATGAAAGTGAATATCCTAGGGGCACTCGGCCACATTGGAGATCCCGCCTCAATTCCCTTCCTACTCAATCTACTTGAAGAGCCCTATCAAATTTTAAAAGTGGTCGCGGCCTCCGCTCTAATACAGTGCGTCTACCACTGATGAACAGGGAAAAAATTGTGATTAAATTTATACAAGAGCAGCTCAAATTCCATAAGATCGAAGGGTGGCTCCTCTATGATCTGCATGGAGCAAATAGCTTAGCAGTCGACGTTCTTCAAATCCCCGAGGGGATCATGATGACCCGCCGCTGCTTCTACTGGATTCCCCAAGAGGGGCTCCCTATTAAAATTGTGCATAGAATCGAAGCGCACAATCTCGACCACCTCCCAGGAGAGAAGAGACTCTACCTAAGTTGGCGAGAGATGCACAAACAGCTCCATGAGCTCCTACGCGGTGTCAACCAAGTTGCGATGGAATACTCGCCCAACCACGCCATTCCTACCCTCTCCAAAGTCGATGGAGGACTCATCGATCTTATCCGCAGCACAGGAACCCAAGTCGTCAGCTCCGCCCCCTTCCTTCAACCACTCACCTGCGTCTGGACAGACGAGCAGTACTCCTTGCACAAAGAGGCCGCTAGCATCTTAGAAAAGAGTGTAGGGAAAGCTTGGACACTCATCGCCGACTCCCTAAACAGCGGTAAGAGCATCACTGAGTACGCTATCCAACAGTTCATACTCTCCGAATTTGAAAAGAGGGGATGTGTAACAGAAGGGCTTCCGATCTGCGCCATAAATGAAAATGCGGCCGATCCCCACTACAGCCCAACCAAAGAGAGAGCAGAGAATGTAAAAAAAGGGGATCTTATCCTCATCGATCTCTGGTGCAAAAGAGATCTGCCCCAAGCCGTCTTTGCCGATATCACACGAGTCGGCGTCGCTGCCTCCCAGCCAACTGCCAGGCAGCAAGAGATCTTCTCCATCGTCCATCGAGCCCAAAAAACCGGAACCGATCTAATCCGTGAACGCTATCAAAAAGGCCAGGAGATAAAGGGTGCAGAAGTCGACCATGCAGTGCGCCGCGTCATTGAAGATGCTGGGTACGGCTCCTACTTTACCCATCGAACAGGGCACAATATCCACAGAGACGTTCACGGGCCAGGCGCCAACCTTGATGGGTTGGAGACAGAAGATAACCGCCCCCTCATCCCAGGGACTTGCTTCTCCATCGAACCTGGAATCTACCTACCAGGAGAATTGGGCGTGCGCCTTGAATATGACGTCTACATCCATGCAGATGGAGAGATAGAAGTCACCCTCCCTCCACAAGATACCCTCGTCACACTTGGTTAAAAGAAGAGACCACACCTCATTTCATGTAGAGAGCGAGAACTCTCTTCTAATAGAATTTGAGAGCTGCCTGTTTCATATGTTTATATATGAGGGAGAGTTCAGTAAATTTGGTTTTTAAGGATTCAATTTCATCTAAGAATTTTGGGGGGCATTGTGAAATGACTTCTGGAGGCTCATCCTGATAGATAGAGATCAGAATCGCAGCGATCGCAGCTAAATTGTTGTCTTCTGATTGGGCAAGAATCTCCATTTTACCACCATCTAGGGTGATTTTGATAAATAGATCGCTCGAATCCATCTGCAGCCTGTACTTGTTGAGCCTATATATTTCTGTAAATGGAGAAAGCTCTTGGCTCATCGAAAACAGCATTTTCAAGAGCTCTTGTCGGGATAGAGATAAGAATTTCTCTTTCATTTTTTCTTGCTTACTGAGACATCTGCGGAAGGCATCCTCAAGCCTTGACTTCTTCTCAAACTTTAGCATAGCCGCCTGATAGGCGTTTTCGAGAAGATCCTTAGCTCTATACTTCTTTGGTTTATGGTGGTCTATAATTTCATAATGAGGCTTCTTGAGGCTGTGAACGATCTTTTTTTTGCACATATTCCTATCAGGTCCATGATAGGTGAGCACCACCAAGAGCCGTCCAATATCCGGGTTAAGAGATTTAGTAAGGAAGACTTGTCTAATCATACGCTCTAGCTTTTCATTTGTGTTGAGATACTCTAGTATTTTACCCCAATCTTTACTTGGTCGCTGAGCATAATCGGAAGTAGGTTGCTTCTTAAGTGGCTTAACCGTGAGAGCAGTGTAGCTTGCTTTGAAAAGGAGCTTCTGTAACATACGCGGTGATAGGGTCTCGTAGAAGGAATAAGAGTTCTTTGGGCCTCCATCTATTAATAAGGTATCTTTGGTTTCATTCCCGTTCGATGATTTTGATACTATCAATTTATCTATTAGTAACATGCAAATAAAATCTGTTTTTTCCCGATCACTGGCGTCTTCCCCTAACTTTGAGATTTCAGAGCGAACCATCTCTTTAAATTCCTTTTTGAAAGGAAGTACTTTCTCATACTTCGAAAATGGAGAATTAAGAGAACCATAATTTAATTTCCTCAGTCCTGACATAGAATTTTCTCCTTTAGAGGGTTATTAGCACTAATTTAATAACTCTTATAACACTAAGGTAGAGATTCTTTCAATGAATATTTTTATTTTGAATTTAAGAGAAGAGCAGAGCGTTGCATGTGGAGATATAGGCTGCGGAGGCCATTTGAACGGCCTGGAGAGAGGGCGTTTAAGATCCCTATTTCTTTTAAGAAATGGGGGGGGCATTGAAAAATGGCTTCGGGTGGCTCATTCTGATAGACGGAGATCAGAAGCGCAGCGAGCCCAGCAGAGATGAGGGCATCTGAGGAAGTGATAATCTCCATTTTACCACCATTTAGGGTCATTTTGAGATATAAAATGCTCTGACACCCCTTCACCCTATTCTCCTCGATCTCATCCTCTTTTGGAAAGGGAGGAAGCGCTCGACCCAACGAAATTATTTTTTCATAGAGCTTTTCTTGAGAGTTGAGAGATAAAAATTGTTCTTTGAGTTTGTCTTGCTTGGTGAGGCAGCTGCTAAATTCCATGGTTTAAGATTTTATCTAAGTGGGGTTTTGCTGTCTCCATAAAGATCTAAGTGACCTTATCCATCTGAATAAGAGGTGTTTCAACAATTTGTTTGGGTATTAATAAAGCATTCTATAGAATGGATACATTGACATTTTGTTGACAATCACTATTTTAATGAACGAACCATTGATCTATTAAGAGAGTATATGCCCAAAGAAGATACGATAAAACTCGAGGGAAACGTTGAAGAACTTCTCCCTAATATGACCTTTAGAGTCGCCCTAGAAAACGGAATGACCGTCCACGCCCACCTCTGTGGCAAGATGCGAATGCGTAATATCCGCGTCTTTGTGGGGGATACCGTAAAAGTTGAAATTTCTCCTTACGATCTGTCCAAAGCGCGCATCATCTATCGCCAAAGATAACGCTTTTTCAAAAAAAATGAACTCTTCATAAAATTGATGTTGCCTTTTTTTGAGTTGACGGTTAAGCTTTATTGCATTCGGTAGAAAACCGTGAGTGTTAACGCTGTGCCAACTCTCATTAAGTTTTGATTAGGGAGAGTTGATAGGGCGTAAACCCTTAAGATAAAGATGCCCAGATAGCTCAGAGGTAGAGCACTTGCATGGTAAGCAAGCGGTCGTAGGTTCAATTCCTATTCTGGGCAAAAAGCATCAAACTACAAACGCACTGAGCCTAATCGGAGGATAACTACAATGGCCAAGGAAGCTTTTAAAAGAACCAAACCCCACGTTAACATTGGGACAATTGGTCATGTCGATCACGGGAAGACAACACTAACGGCAGCGATTACAAACTATCTTGCAAAGAAGGGTGGCGCAAAATTTCGCGACTACGCTTCGATTGACAATAGTCCAGAGGAAAAAGCTCGTGGAATTACGATCAACTCAAGCCACGTAGAATATGAGACAGAGAAGCGTCACTATGCACACGTTGACTGTCCCGGACACGCTGACTATGTAAAGAATATGGTGACTGGTGCTGCACAGATGGATGGAGCTATCCTTGTTGTTGGAGCCACCGACGGACCTATGCCTCAAACGAAAGAGCACGTCCTCCTTGCAAAGCAAGTAGGGGTCCCTTCAATAGTTGTCTTCCTAAACAAGATGGATCAGATCGGTCAGGGCGACGAAGAACTCGTTGAGCTTGTTGAGATGGAAATCGGTGAGATGTTAGAGGCTCAAGGGTATAAAGACTGTCCTATCATCCGTGGATCGGCACTAAAATCACTAGAAGGTGATCCTGAGTGGGAAAAAGGTATCGAGGAGCTGATGACCGCTGTCGATGAGAAGATTCCAACGCCAGTGCGTGAAATCGAAAAGCCCTTCCTTATGCCCGTTGAGGATGTCTTCTCAATTTCTGGACGCGGAACTGTTGCGACAGGGCGCGTTGAGAAAGGGATTGTCAAGATTAACGATAAGATTGAAATTGTCGGTCTACGTGAGACCCGCGAAAGTGTTGCTACCGGCCTAGAGATGTTCAATAAGCTTCTTGACGAAGCGCGTGCTGGTGAGAACGTTGGAGTACTGCTCCGTGGTGTTGATAAAAACGATATCGAGCGCGGAATGGTGCTGTCAGCTCCAGGAACTTGTACTCCTCACACTAAGTTTAAGGGTACTGTATACATTCTCAAAAAAGAAGAGGGTGGTCGACATAAACCATTCTTTACCGGATACCGTCCTCAATTTTACTTCAGAACGACTGATGTAACTGGAACTGTAACGCTTCCCGAAGGAACTGAGATGGTCATGCCAGGCGACAATATTGAGCTTTCAGGAGAGCTTCTTAGCCCTGTCGCTATGGAAGAGGGAATGCGCTTCGCCATCCGTGAAGGAGGACGAACCATCGGCGCCGGTACGGTGACTAAGATTATCGAGTAGGCAAGTTTCGATTTTTGGCAGAAGAGGCCTTTTGTTGTAAGGGCCTCTCTTTTGTAGCTCAGTAGAGCAAACTATGGGTGTGTAGCTTAGTTGGTAGAGCAGCGATCTCCAAAGTCGCAGGTCGGGGGTTCGAATCCCTCCGCACTCGGTTAACCTGTATCTCTTGTTAGCTCTTTTGAAAAGCTATGCAGGTTAGACTACTAAGTAATGGATTCAATGGGAAAAAAGAGAAAACCAACTATGACGGTCTCTCAAAAAGTTACAGATTTACGCGTCGCCAAGAGAAAGAGAGCGATGAGGTTAGGGTTCTTTCGTGAGATGAAAGAAGAGATGAAAATGGTGTCTTGGACGACAAGAGAAGAGTTGCGTCTCTGCGGAAAAATTGTAATTGGAGCTATTTTTGCTCTGGGCCTTGGAATCTATCTCGTAGATCTCACTCTTCGACTTTTTCTGAGTGGAACAGGAAACCTTGTTCGGTTAATAGGAGCGTAGGAATTTATGGAAGGTCAGCATTGGTATGTCATTCAGGTTATGTCCGGCCAAGAGAAGAAGGTGAAACGAAACATTGAAGAGAACCGTGAAGCCGCTGGGATGAGCGAACTCGTTGAAGAGGTACTGGTTCCTACTGAAAATGTCTCCGAAGTGAAGCAAGGGCAGCAAAAAATTAATGAAAAGCGTCTCTGGCCTGGATACGCCCTGGTCAGAATGGTGTTAACAGATGACTCCTGGCAATATATCAAACAATCAAACGGTGTTATTGATTTTATGGGAAAGGGAAACCCCGTCCCACTCCCCGAGAAAGAGGCAGAGGCGATACTCCTAGATATCCAACTACGAAAGGGTGAAGTTGTTCATAAACACAGACTTCAAGTGGGCAACAACGTTAAGATTACTGATGGTGTTTTTGTCAATTTCATGGGTACCGTTTTAGAAGTAGCACATGAGAAAGGAAGGGTCAGTGTTATGGTCTCGATCTTTGGACGAGATACACGTGTTGATGATCTAGAGTTTTGGCAAGTAGAAGAAGTTCCAATGGATGCTGAGGTATAATTAGGTAAAAGATGGCAAAGAAATTAGTTAAAAAAATCAAACTCCAAATTCCAGCAGGAAAAGCCAACCCCGCACCGCCGATAGGCCCTGCTCTTGGTGCTGCAGGCCTGAATATCATGGCCTTCTGCAAGGAGTTCAACTCTAAAACTCAAGACAAATTAGGTGATATCCTCCCTGTTGAAATAGCGGTTTTTTCTGATAAAAGTTTTACCTTTATCACAAAAGAACCCCCTATGGCCCGACTCATACTAAAGGAGTTAGGGATTGAAAAAGGATCAGGAGTTCCAAACCGTGATAAGGTTGGAAAACTCACCAAGACCCAAGTTGAGAAAATCGCTGAGAAAAAGTATCCCGATCTAAGAGTCCGTTCGATGGAAGCTGCAATGCAGGTCGTTCAAGGAACTGCAAGATCAATGGGCGTAGATATTATTGAAGGCTAAGGTAAAATGACAAATAGAAGCAAACGCTATAAAGAGATCCTCAAACTTTTTGATAATGAAAAAAGTTATAGCCTAACTGAGGCTATAGAGATTCTGAAAAAATCTCCCCCTGTTAAGTTTGATGAATCTATCGAAGTAGCACTTCGTCTTGGTGTGGATCCTAAAAAATCCGATCAACAGGTAAGAAGCACTGTTTTTCTTCCCCATGGAACTGGAAAGACCCTCCGCGTTATCGTTCTTGCAAAAGGGGAGAAGGCTACGGAAGCTAAAGATGCTGGAGCAGACGCTGTAGGAGATAAGGAACTCATCGATAAGATCAAAGGCGGTTGGACAGATTTTGATGTTCTCGTTGCCACTCCAGATATGATGCGTGATGTGGGTAAGCTTGGTAAGATCTTAGGCCCTCGAGGACTGATGCCCACACCTAAGGCTGGGACAGTTACAAAAGATGTGAAGCGTGCCGTCGAGGACCTCAAAAAGGGGAAAATCGAGTTTAAAGTCGATAAGAACAGTGTTATTAACAACTATGTCGGCAAAGTTTCTTTCACGAAAGAGCAGCTGTTAGAGAACATCACCTCTCTTCTAAATGCTGTCACGACTGTGAAGCCAGCCTCGTCCAAAGGCCAATTCCTCCGCTCTCTATTTGTCTCTTCTTCGATGGGAGCAGGAATAAAAATCGACATTAATTCAATTCTTCTTAGTTAGGTAAGTAAAATATGAGACGTGAAAAACAGTTCCTATTAGATGAGATTAAAGAGCAACTTGAGGGGTCATCTACCTTTCTCCTTACCAGATATCAAGGTATGGACCCTAACCTAACTTACAATTTTCGTCTCTCTATCTCTGAGACAGGTGGATTTTATAAGGTCGTAAAAAAACGCGTCTTTTTGAAAGCTGCCGATGAGATTGGACTCGCCGTGGATAGAGAGAACTTAGATGGCCATATTGGAATCATCTATGCAGGCGAAGATACTGTAGCGACGACGAAAGTCATTTATAAATTTACCAGTGACAATACAGGTTTGATGGAAGTTATCGGAGGGCTTTTCGAAGGAAAACAGTGCTCTCCTCAAGATTTTAAAGAGATCTCGAAACTCCCAAGCCAAGAGCAGATGCGTGCCGAGTTCCTCGGTATCCTTCAAGCTCCAATGTCAGCAATTGTGGGTACGATGGAAGCGCTCCTAGGGGGCACTACTAGCTGTATCGATCAGAAGGCGCAGAAAGAATCATAAAAAAAACAAGGCACAACAAGGAAAATAAACGTGGCACAACAAGAAGCAAATATTGATCAACTCGTAGATACGTTAAGTCATCTTACCGTTTTGGATCTCTCTAAGCTAAAGACCGCTCTAGAGGACAAATGGGATGTGAAGGCAGCAGCTGGAGGACCTATGATGATGGCAGCTCCAGCAGCAGGGGAAGCCGCCCCAGCAGCTGAAGAGTCAACCGATTTCAAAGTGACTCTTGATGAGATCACTCCAGATAAGAAAATTGCTGCGATTAAGGTAATCAGAGAGGTCACAGGACTAGGCCTTAAAGAAGCAAAAGAACTTGTTGAAGGAGCCCCTAAAGTGGTCAAGGAGAGTGCTCCTAAAGCTGAAGCGGAAGAAATTAAGAAAAAACTTTCTGATGCCGGAGCAAAGGCAACTTTAACAGGTCTCTAAAAATAAGTAGAGAGTGCTCAGGGAGAAGTCATGCAGAAACCTCGAGGATAGAGATTTCTGCATAGCTGCATTTAAGAACGTGTCAGAGTGCGCGTTCTATTAACGTATCAAAAACTTTTGTACCTTAGGGAGGCATTTACATGCTAAAAAGACCGCCAGAAAGGGTGAGTTTTCATAGCCGCGAAGAGATCATCGATCTTCCAAACCTAATTGAAATACAGATAAAATCATACCGTCAGTTTTTTCAGAAAGACAAGCTACCTCACGAACGTGAAAATCTTGGGTTAGAAGAGGTCTTTAGAGAAATATTCCCCATTAAATCGTATGATGAGAAGACGGTTCTTGAATATCTCTCCTACAATTTAGGTGTACCAAAATACTCTCCTGAAGATTGTATTAAACGCGGAATCTCATACAATGTAACCCTTAAGGTCAAGTTTCGTCTGACTGACGAGACAGGGATCAAAGTAGAAGAGGTCTACATGGGGACGATCCCTGTGATGACAGAGGAAGGCACCTTCATCATCAACGGTGCAGAGCGCGTCATCGTCTCTCAGCTTCATCGCTCTCCTGGTGTCTCCTTTGAGCAGAATAAACACTCAAAAGGGACAGTTCTCTACTCCTTTAGAATCATCCCCTATCGTGGAAGCTGGCTCGAGGCCTCATTTGACATCAACGATCTGATCTATATCTATGTGGACCGAAAAAAACGCCGTCGCAAAGTCTTAGCGACATCCTTTATTCGAACCCTAGGGTACTCATCAGACGCCGATATCATCGATGAGTTCTTCAACACTCACCGCGTTAAGATTAAGTCGGATAAGGACTTCCCTAAACTCTTCGGAAAGATCTTAGCTGAAGATATAATAGATGAAAATACAGGGGTAGTATTCGGAAAAGCTTCTGAAAAGCTAACAACTGCGATGCTCAAACGGATGTTTGATGCTGGTATCAATGCAGTGCGGATAGCAGAAGATGCAGATGAGACTAGCCCGATCATCAAAATGCTTGCCAAAGACCCTACCGATTCTTACGAGTCGGCTCTTAAGGACTTCTACCGCAAAATTCGTCCAGGCGAGCCCGCAACCCTCTCAAATGCACGCTCTACGATCATGCGCCTCTTTTTCGATCCAAAGCGCTATAACTTAGGACGCGTTGGACGCTATAAGTTGAACCGCAAATTGGGACGAGAGACCAGCGATGAGGATCTCGAGATTGTCACCTTGAAGAAAGAGGACATCGTCGACGCTATCAAGTATCTTATCCGTCTAAAACGAGGCGACGAAGATGCCCACATCGATGATATCGACCACTTAGGCAATCGACGTGTCCGTTCAGTCGGTGAACTGATTCAGAATCAGTGCCGCATCGGATTGGCCCGTATGGAGAAGATAATTAAAGAGCGAATGAATCTCTTTGACTTCTCTTCCGATACACTCACCCCTGGAAAGCTTGTCTCCGCAAAAGGGCTCGCTGGAGTCTTAAAAGACTTCTTTGGACGCTCACAACTCTCTCAATTCATGGATCAAACCAACCCTGTTGCAGAGCTGACGCACAAGCGCCGCCTCTCATCCCTGGGACCTGGCGGCCTAAACAGAGAGCGTGCTGGCTTTGAAGTGCGCGATGTCCACTCCAGCCACTACGGACGTGTCTGTCCTATCGAGACGCCTGAAGGACCGAACATCGGTCTGATCACCTCTCTATCCTCCTTTGCGAAGATCAACGAATTCGGTTTTATCGAAACTCCCTACCGGATCGTGAAGGACGGTGTTGTCACCGAAGTGATCGAGTATATGACAGCCGACTTAGAAGAGAAGTGCGTGATTGCACAGGCCTCTGCCAACTTAGATGAACACCACATGTTCGTTGATCCTATTGTCTGGGCTCGCTATAGAGCTGAGCCGCTCAAAATTGAGTCGGAAAAGGTCACTCATATGGACGTCTCCTCTAAGCAACTTGTCTCTGTTGTAACGGCTCTGATTCCCTTCCTGGAACATGATGACGCGAACAGAGCCCTGATGGGATCGAATATGCAACGCCAAGCCGTCCCTCTTCTTAAGACCGACGCCCCTATTGTCGGAACGGGAATGGAGAGACGTATCGCCCGTGACTCGGGCGCTGTGGTTGTCGCTGAAGAGGATGGAGTTGTCGAATATGTCGATGGCTTCCAAATCATCGTCGAGTCAAAAGCCAACCGCATGAGCAAAAAGACCTACCATCTGAAGAAGTTCATGCGCTCAAATGCAGGGACTTCCACCAACCAAACCCCGCTCTGCAACGTCGGAGACGAGGTGAGAGCTGGAGATGTGATCGCTGATGGTCCCGCGACCGATAAAGGGGAAGTTGCCCTTGGGAAAAACGTTCTTGTCGCCTTCATGCCCTGGTGTGGATACAACTTCGAAGATGCGATTATCATGTCTGAAAAACTCATCAGGGAAGACGCTTACACGTCAGTCTATCTTGAAGAGTTTGAACTGACGGCTCGTGATACCAAACTTGGAAAAGAAGAGATCACCCGCGATATTCCCAATGTTGCTGAAGAAGCTCTGAACGATCTCGGTGAAGATGGCATCATCCGCGTCGGTGCTGAAGTCAAGCCTGGTGACATTCTTGTTGGAAAGATCACTCCAAAAACAGAGACTGAGCTCTCTCCTGAGGAGCGCCTATTAAGAGCGATCTTTGGAGAAAAAGCCGCCGATGTTAAAGACGCCTCACTTACTGCGCCTCCTGGAACAGAAGGGGTGGTGATGGATGTAAAAGTCTTTAGTCGCCGCGATCGTCTTTCTAAAACTGATGATGAGCTGGTGGTAGAAGCGGTACGCATCAAGGATGTTCACCGCGAGTTTAAAGAGAAAGAGGCCGATCTCATGATCCAATTCCATGAAAAGCTTGGAGCGCTTCTCCTTGATGAAGAAGCTCCCGAGTCTATCATGCACCGCATCACTGGCGATGTTCTCATCAACAAAGGAGAGAAGATCAATCAAGAGATGTTAGAGATCTTGGAGGCGGAAAACCCAGACCATCTCATCTTGCCACAAAATGATATCTATGAAGCCCTAAAAGCGATCTTGCGCGAACATGAGACCTTTGTAGAAGAGCTCTACATGGAGCACAAGTCCGAAGTGGAATATATGCGCAAAGGTGATATCGAACTCGATCCTGGCGTCATCCGTCAAGTGAAGGTCTATGTTGCGACAAAGCGTAAGCTTCAAGTGGGTGATAAAATGGCAGGACGCCACGGAAACAAGGGTGTTGTATCCAATATTGTTCAAGAAGCTGATATGCCCTATCTCGCCGATGGTCAGACCGTCGAAATCATCCTCAACCCTCTGGGGGTGCCCTCTCGGATGAACATGGGACAGCTGCTCGAGACCCATCTTGGTCTTGTTGCCAGAAAATCGGGCATCTATGTGAAAAGTCCAGTTTTCGAAGGCTTTCCTGAAGAGCGCATCTGGGAGATGATGGCTGAGCATGGCTTCTCAGAGACTGGAAAAAGTTATCTCTATGATGGCCGCACGGGCGAACGTTTTGACAATCCTGTTGTCGTTGGCTACATCTACATGCTAAAGCTCTCTCACCTTGTAGCTGATAAAATTCACGCTCGAGCGATTGGCCCCTACTCTCTAGTTACCCAACAGCCACTGGGTGGTAAAGCACAGAGAGGTGGACAGCGTTTTGGAGAGATGGAGGTGTGGGCACTCGAAGCCTATGGAGCAGCGCACCTGCTTCAAGAGATGCTGACAGTGAAGTCAGATGATGTCGCAGGCCGTACTAGAATTTACGAATCCATTGTTAAAGGGGACAATACGCTTAAAGCTGGTACCCCAGAATCATTCAATGTCCTCGTAAAAGAGATGCAGGGTTTATGCCTCAATGTCCGCGCAGAATGCGCCACTGAAGAGTAAAAAATTTTTAAGGAGCTCCTTGGAGAAATTTCATGCACAGAGATGATTTTCATAAATCTCAATTTGATAAACTAACGATCAAAATCGCCTCAGATGACGTCATTCGCAACGAATGGTCCAGAGGTGAGATCAAAAAGCCTGAAACGATTAACTATCGTACATTCAAACCTGAGAAGGGCGGGCTATTTTGTGAAAAGATCTTCGGTCCAACACGCGATTGGGAATGTGCTTGCGGAAAGTACAAGAAAATCAAGCACAAAGGGATTATCTGCGACCGCTGCGGCGTCGAGGTGATTCTCTCTAAAGTGCGCCGCGAGAGAATGGCCCACATAGCACTTGCCGTTCCAGTGGTTCATATATGGTTTTTCAAAACCCAACCCTCGCGTATCGGAAACATACTCGGAATGTCCGTTGCCGATCTCGAACGGATCATCTATTACGAAGAGTATGTCGTCACCGATCCAGGTAGTACGACTCTCGATCGCAAACAGCTTCTCACCGACCACGAATACCGTGAAGCCCAAGAAAAATGGGGTCCCGACGCTTTCAAAGCAAATATGGGTGGAGAGGCGATTCGCACACTTCTCGAGAAAGAAGATCTAGTCAATGTGATTGCAGAGCTCAAAGAGAAATTGCGTAAAACCCGCTCCATGCAAGCGCGTATGAAACTTGCCAAGCGCCTCAAGATCATTGAGGGTTTCTCCAACTCTCCGAACAAGCCTGACTGGATGGTCACAGCAGACATCCCCGTGATCCCCCCAGATCTACGCCCCCTAGTGCCACTAGATGGTGGACGCTTTGCAACTTCAGACCTAAACGATCTCTATAGACGTGTGATCAACCGAAATAACCGCTTGAAGTCGATCTTAAAACTTAAAACGCCCGATGTCATCATCCGTAACGAGAAGCGCATGCTTCAAGAAGCTGTCGATGCCCTCTTCGATAACGGGCGCCATGGACATCCTGTAATGGGAGCGGGAAACCGCCCCCTAAAAGCACTCTCTGAAATGCTTAAAGGAAAACAGGGGCGTTTCCGTCAAAACCTTCTTGGTAAGCGTGTTGACTACTCTGGACGTTCCGTTATTATCGTCGGTCCCGAACTTAAATTAAACCAGTGTGGTCTACCAAAAGAGATGGCTCTCGAACTCTTTGAACCATTCATTGTGAAACGGCTAAAGGCGCGTGGACTCGTCTACACCATCCGTTCAGCAAAGAAGATGATTCAGCGCGGAGATCCCGAAGTGTGGGATGTTCTCGAAGAGATCATTAAAGGACACCCCGTTCTACTAAACCGAGCACCGACCCTCCACCGCTTAGGTATCCAAGCCTTCGAACCCATTCTAATTGAAGGGAAAGCGATTCGGATTCATCCTCTCGTGTGTACAGCATTTAACGCCGACTTCGATGGTGACCAGATGGCCGTCCATGTACCTCTCTCAGTTGAAGCACAGCTAGAAGCTAAGCTCCTGATGATGGCGCCAGATAACATCTTCCTGCCCTCCTCTGGAAAGCCTGCAGCTGTCCCCTCTCAGGATATGATTTTGGGTCTCTACTACCTCATGCACGACCCCATCTACTTCCCTGATGAACATGGCAAGCAGATTAAAGTCTTTGGGTCGTCAGAAGAGGTGCTTCACGCCCTTTTCGGCGCTGGGAGTTACAACTGGTACGATCGCTCCTTAGAAGAGGGCCGTATCGACGACTTCGGACGAGGCTTGCATATCCATGAAAAGATCAAAGTTCGCCTAGAAGTCGGAGGCGAGAAACAGCCCTCATCGGGGATTATCGAGACTACACCTGGCCGTGTCCTCTTCAATACCATCGTTCCCAAAGAGCTAGGATTCCAAAACTACTCTCTTCGCAAGAAGAAGATGAGCGAGCTCGTTCTGGCTACTTACAAAAAAGTAGGTTTAGAAGCGTGTGTCCATTTCTTAGATGACCTCAAAAGTCTAGGGTTTGCAAATGCCACAAAAGCCTCTCTTTCCATGGGTATCACTGACGTATACATTCCTGAGAACAAGCAGAAGATTTTGGATGAGACCCAAAAGAAAGTCGCTATTGTAATAAAACAGTATGAAGAGGGCGTCATCACAGAAGGGGAGCGCCACTCAAAGATCATTAGTATCTGGACAGATGTCTCCGAGATTCTTGCTGACCACCTTTTCGAGATTATCTCCAAGCCCCAAGGAACCATGCTCAACCCACTCTATCTCATGATGGATTCAGGAGCAAGGGGTAACAAATCTCAGGTTAAGCAGTTAGGTGCTATGCGAGGATTGATGGCGAAGCCCTCAGGGGAGATTATCGAATCACCGATTACCGCGAATTTCCGTGAAGGTCTCTCCGTACTCGAATTCTTCATCTCCTCACACGGTGCGCGAAAAGGTCTTGCCGATACCGCTCTAAAGACCGCCGACTCTGGATATCTTACAAGGCGTCTCGTCGACGTAGCACAGGATGTTCTTGTCACTGAGCCCGATTGCGGCACCTTAAATGGGATCGAAGTTGCCCCCATCAAACAGGGCCAAGAAGAGCTGCTTCCCCTTAGAGACCGTATCTTCGGACGCACAGTGTGTGATGACATCTATATGCCTGGCGATCAAACGAAGCTTCTTGCCAAGGCGGGTGATACCCTCATAGTGAAGCAATCTGAAGAGATCGATGATGCAGGAATTGAAAGTGTCAGGATCCGCTCCACGCTCACCTGTGAATCTAGGCGCGGTGTTTGCGCTCTCTGTTACGGCCTCAACCTTGCCAACGGACGCTCCGTTGCTAAAGGAGAAGCTGTTGGAATCATCGCCGCTCAGTCGATTGGAGAACCCGGAACGCAGCTCACTATGCGTACCTTCCACTTAGGTGGTATCGCTGCAGCACACGCCACCCCTGACCTCATTACTGAAAAAGTAGGGATTCTTGTCTACTCAGATGTCCGCACTGTTCGCAACAAAGAGGGTAGGTGGCTTGCTCTAAATAAGAACGGATTCGTACATATCGTATCCGATGAGGGACGCACACTCGAAGAGTACAAGAAACTTCTTAGTACAAAATCCATTGAGCCCCTTCAGTCGTTCACCATCGAACTGGGAACACAAATCTACCTTGAAGATGGGATAAAAGTGAAACGCGGCGACCGTGTTGGACACTGGGAACAGCACAATATCCCTATCATCTGTGAAAAGCCAGGATATGCCAAATATGAAGACCTCATAGAAGGGATCTCTACCATCCGTAACGTTAATAGACGGACGGGTCAAACCGAACTTGTAGTACGTCAACACCGCGGAGAACTGCACCCGCAAGTGATGATCTACGCCGACAAGGAGTACGAAGAACTCATCGGTACCTATATGATCCCTTCCGGTGCGATCATCTCCGTTAAAGAAGGTGACATGGTGGAAGCTGGGGATCTCCTCGCACGACTACCTCGTGGCGCCATCAAAACCAAAGATATCACTGGGGGTCTTCCCCGCGTAGCCGAGCTCTTCGAAGCGCGTCGCCCTCGCGATGCTGCTATTATCGCCAGGATCGATGGCTTTGTCGACTTCAAAGGCGTTCAGAAGAGTAAAAGAATCGTCGTTGTACGTGATGAAGTTACAGGTATGGAAGAGGAGCACCTCATTCCTCTTACCAAACACTTGATCGTCCAAAAAGGTGATAGTGTCGTTAAAGGACAGCAGTTGACTGATGGTCTCGTCGTTCCGCAAGAGATCCTTGAAATTTCCGGTGTCCGAGAGCTCCAAAAATACGTTGTGAATCAAGTCCAAGAGGTCTACCGCTTGCAAGGGGTAGACATCAATGACAAGCACATCGAGATTATCGTCCGTCAGATGCTGCAGAAAGTACGCATTACCGACCCCGGTGACACCACCTTCCTCTATGGAGAAAATATCGATAAGAAGGTCTTCCATGAACAGAATACAAAAGTGATCGAAGAGGGTGGTAAACCTGCGCAAGCAGCCCCCATTCTACTCGGTATCACCAAAGCATCCCTCGGAACCGAATCCTTCGTCTCTGCCGCCTCATTCCAAGAGACCACACGCGTTCTGACCGATGCCGCCTGCGAAGGGAAGACAGACTATCTTCTCGATTTCAAAGCTAACCTCATCATGGGACATATGATCCCAGGAGGAACCGGCTTCTCCGACTACGAGAAACGCATGAAAAAACTTGTAGATACCGGAGAAGAGGACATTCTCGACTTCGCCTTCTCAAATCATTAGGACGTAATAAAGTGTTATACTTGATTCCGAAGCGCAAGATAACTCAAGTCATCTGTATTTTTTTGATTTTGGCACTGCCTTTATCTATTTTTTCACGCAAGATTAAACGGATCGTGGTGCGAAATAAGATTAAGGAGATCTCCAATGTCACAGTCGATGGACAGGATGGCTATATCGATGTCGAAAAGCATTTAGAACTCAGGTATGAACTAAAAGGTCCCAAACGTGATAAAGGAGTGAGGAAACATTTGCGTTTGGCGGAATTGCATCTACTTCATCCGCCGCTGAATGCATCGTTCCACCGGATTATTGAAAATCCTGCCCATTGGATGGTGGAAGAGATCGATAAGCAACTGGCTCACTTTCGTGCCAATCCACCAGCTCCTGTCGATCAGATGATCGAGGGGCTTAAAAAGCTTTCTGACTGGAAAGAGCAGTTGTTGTTGGCCAAATACAAGATCAAAGACGGCCATCTCTATGTTAAAGATTATTCGATGAATCACAACACGCTTCAATACATGAATGCAGCGCTCGTGCGACTACTTAAATCAGTGGAGATGCCCGATCTGGAATTTGTGATCTCTTTTCATGATAGCCTCAATTGGAAGAACCTCATAGCCCCCATCTTTGTCCATTGCAAACAGGAAGGAAACCCTTATATTATCGTGATGCCCGATCATGAGATTCTCACTGGATATGAGACGTTAGATAGTAAAATCGACAAAGCTATACTGAGTTCACCCTGGGAAGAAAAAAAGGATATTGCCTTCTGGCGGGGTTCTACTACCGGAGGTGGTTACAATCACTCAAATTGGCGCACTTTCCCTCGTTCTAAACTGGTCTATATGGCGCGCGCGAGCGCTCTCATTGATGCCAAGTTCTCGCTCTATGTCCAAGGGGCGGAAACCAATGAAGAGCTGCTGGCTGAAACTGACCTTAGGGGAGAGTTCATCATGCCCGAAGAGAGCCTGGTCTATCGCTACTTGATCGATGTGGATGGCAATGCCTCCACCTATTCCCGTTATTATTGGATATTGCGTTCTAATTGTGTTCCTCTCAAGCAGACGACCCCTTTTCAGATGTGGTTCTATCCGGCACTTAAGCCTTTTGTTCATTTCATTCCTTATGCCGATGATCTATCCGACCTACAGAAGTCGATTGCTTGGGCCAAAACGCATCCAGAGCAGTCGCGAGAAATCGCTGATACCAGCCGCCAGTTTATCCTCAATCAACTCACCACCGAACACGCCTATGCTTATCTCTATCTTCTTCTCACTGAGTATGCTAAACTTTATCCCTCTTTACAATAAAAAACGAGAGATCTATCCTTTACCCGAACAATGGTCATAAGGATGAAGTGGATTGCGTTTTTTCTTCTTTTTTGTACGACGGTTTTTTCTTGGGATTTTCAAGATAAGATCGTTGAAGGGTATGTTTTCGAATGGGATCGAGAGGAGGATTTTCAGGAAGCTGCAGAGCTCTTTGTCGATAGTTTTTTGTTTGCCTATCAAGATTACACTCCACAGCAGCTAGGTGTAAAAGATATCGAGATTTTTTTGAGTGATGTCATTGCGGATGAACTTTCATTGAAAGAAGAGGATCCCGACGCTATCCATTGGTTGATCGCGAAGCAAAAAGGAGAAGTAGTGGGTCTGCTCATTCTAGAGCTTACTAAGTATCCAGAAGTCTATGGTAGACAGTTAGCAATCACTCCCTCTCATATGCGGAGAGGAGTGGGAACGGAGTTCGTGAATATACTTTTGGAAAACCTTCCGGAGACCAGCCGTCTCGTGGCCATTACACGTGTGGTGAATCAGACGAGTTCTCACTTCATTGAATCTTTAGGTTTTACACGTGTGGATTATATGCATGAGGGGTACGACCTAAATAAGTATGTTGGGTTTGAGTACATCCCTTAACCTGCATTTTATGAAAAATGCAGACTAGATCAATGCAGCAATTTCCTTTTCAAGTTTGACGGTGTCTTTAGCAAAGGTGCGGATCCCTTCGGCGAGCTTTTCAGTCGCCATGGCGTTCTCATTCAACTGCCAGCGGAAAGCTCTCTCATCGATTGAGATCTTTTCGATATCCATTGAACTAGCTTTGTCTGCGGAGAGTTTCTTTGGAACGGCGCCTTCAGCTTCGGAGAGCTCTTTTAGGAGCTTCGGAGAGATGGTGAGGAGGTCTGAGCCAGCAAGCTCTAGAACTTCCTCGATATTACGGAAGCTCGCACCCATGATTTGAGTTTTATGTCCAAACTTCTTGTAGTAGTTAAAGATTTGGGTGACAGAGACAACACCAGGATCTTCATCTGGGGGATAGGACTCCTTTCCCTCTGCCTTTTTATACCAATCTAGAATGCGGCCAACGAAGGGGGAGATGAGCGTTGCTCCTGCTTCAGCGCAAGCTATGGCTTGGGAGAGACTGAACATGAGCGTCATATTGCAGTGGACACCTTCCTCTTCGAGCACTTTGGCAGCAAGGACCCCTTCCCAAGTAGAAGCGAGTTTAATAAGGATGCGCTCTTTCTCTATTCCAGCCTCTTTGTAGAGAGCGATATACTGGTGGGCTTTGGCGATACTCCCTTCGACATCAAAAGAGAGGCGTGCATCCACCTCTGTGGAGACTCGTCCGGGAATAACTTTTAAGATCTCCGCTCCAAAGTTGACAAAGAGCTTAGTGATGATCAGGTCAAGAGGCTTTTGGCTCCCTTTAGATTTTCCATATTGGACGGCGTCATCGATCAGGGGCTTATACTCATCGATAGCACTCGCTTTGAGAATAAGAGAAGGGTTGGTGGTCGCATCGGTAGGTTTGTACTTTTTGATCTCGTCGATCTCACCGCTATCGGCAACGATCGTCGTATGTTTTTTGAGCTCTTCAAACTTATTCACATTGTACCTCGAGTTTATCTTCTTATAACAATCCGCTCTAATAAAATTCAAAGGTTACTAAGTTTTGAGGAAGGAGACGACGAGGATTACGCAGAAGAGCGTCGTAATGGCGGCGAAAGTTTGTTGCATCGAGAGACTCAGAAAAGTGGCCTGAAGTGAGGAGAACAGACGCTTTAAGTTCGAGAGATTGAATGAGATAGTCGAGACAATTCTCCGTGAGGCGGGCGCGCTGTCCACCCTCCAAAAGAGTGATAACAAAGCTTCTACTTCCTATGTTGAGAGTCGTCTCATGAGCATTACCATCGTGCAATGGAAGCGTAAAGTGCTTCACATTGATGTAGCCATGAATTTCTCTCCCAAAACGGGTGATTTCAACTTCGATGCCGCTGTTTTGATTAGAGGCGGGGTAGATGAGTTTTGCTAGATCTTGATCTGGGTTACCACTGCGCAGTGATGAGTGCTTCCAGTGGCTATGGTGACAGCTGGCACAAAAGAGAAGAAGAAGAGGAATGAGCCACTTCATGAGCTAGTTGAATCCTCACTAGGCGCATTCTTGCCACTGTTAGAGCCGGAGACGATGAGACCGATAGTGATGGCGGCAAGTGTGCCGATGACTACGACTAATGCTTTTTTATATTTATTGGTGGAAGAGGGGTGTTCTCTCTCCGTTCTGTCGCGGAAGGGGGCGTCTTCGGTGGGAGCGAGAGGTTCCCCTGAGGCCAGAGGTGCGGTAAAAGAGAAGAGTGCAAGAGTGAGAAGCAAGAGGTTTTTTTTCATTTTACGTTCTCCATGAGAGATTCTTTAAGATGTTTGATTGCAAGAAATTGCCAGCATGGTCCCTGGGCAGCATACTCTCTTTCAATAAAGTTGACGAGAGGTCTCCACTGGTTGCTCTGAAAAAAGGGACTGGCGAAGAGCGTTGCTCTATCATCTCGAGATGAGTCGCAATACTTATTCCAGCAAGTCATCATCGTTTTGACTTTGGATTCGAATTGGGAGCTATCGATCGAGTCGAAGAGAGAGGGATAGACAGAGAGAGATTTGAAGGTGGAGAGAAAGAGCTCCTGAACTCGGGAGAAATCCTCTTTAAGGCACGCTGCCGTCTGAATTATG